>Ga0213868_10003097_pt1 | contig 15641 bp, 14 predicted proteins | sample PICome_9_FD_160087 | JGI IMG/M metagenome (GOLD analysis project Ga0213868, IMG submission 160087) | Coastal seawater microbial communities near Pivers Island, North Carolina, United States - PICO127 | ecosystem: Environmental > Aquatic > Marine > Coastal | place: USA: North Carolina...
GATACCGGTTTCAAACGGGGGGTGATGAATGCAAACAAGTGCTTGGCGTCCGTCCCGCGTGTCCAATGCATGCTCTAGAAACGCGCGCCGCGCCGCGCAAATGCGTCCCGCGTGATGGCCAACCTCAAAAGGCGGTCCATCCAGCGAATCAAGTGTGATAATGCGATGCCGCCCAATATCTTGGACTTGTTGAATATGGCCGCTTGGCATTTGCGGGGCCTTGGGGAATGCGCGCAAAAATGCGTCCCGGCGATCATGATTTCCCAGCATTGGAACGATCGGGATAGCGATATTCGCAAGAATTCTCGCCAGTTCGGCGTATTCGACATCGGTCCCGTGATGCGTCAGGTCACCCAGTAGAATCAGTGCAGCGGCATCAGGATGCGCCGTTGTCGCAGCTTCAAGAACCGTCTCGAGCCGTTTCGTCGGAGAGAGCCCGATGATCGTTTCACCGGGCCCGCAAATATGGATGTCACTCAGACAAAGCAGTTTTTTCACATCGTGCTCCTATTGGATGGATTGCAATGCGGCGCCCTGCGTCATTCCAGTTCGATCAGCAGGTCCTTTGCGTCGATTTGTCCACCTGCTGTGACATGCACCGCCTTGATGGTTGCGTCACGCTCTGCGTGAATGCCGGTCTCCATTTTCATGGCTTCGATTGTCAAAAGCAAATCGCCCTCTTTCACCTTTTTGCCAGCCACCGCCGCGACGGTTGCGACAACGCCGGGCATTGGCGCTCCAATGTGATTAGGGTTCCCGTTCTCCGCCTTGGGGCGCAATACTTTCTCAGAGGCCGCCAGTCGGTTCATCACGCGGATTGTGCGCGGTTGACCGTTCAGTTCAAAGAACACTTTGACCTCGCCGTCTTCATTCATCTCGGCGACAGCTTGCATGCGGATTTCAAGCGTCTTGCCAGGGTCAATTTCGGCCGCGATTTCTTCGCCTGGTTCCATCCCATAAAAGAACGTGCGCGTGGGTAGGGTGCGCACAGGGCCATACGTCCGGTGGCGACCTGCATAGTCCAAGAACACTTTGGGATACATTAGATAGCCATTCAGGTCCTCGTTATCGATGGCTTTACCTTCGAGCTGCGCCGACAGATCAATCCGTGCGGCTTCAAGATCGACCGGGGCCAACAAAGCGCCGGGGCGTTCCGTGATCGGCTTATCGCCTTTCAGCACCTTTTTCTGGATTGCTTTGGGCCAACCACCGGGTGGTTGCCCCAAATCACCGTGTAGCATTTCGACCACGCTGTCGGGGAACACCACATCGACTTCAGGATCTTCGACCTGCGCGCGGGTCAGATTCTGGCTGACCATCATCAACGCCATATCGCCAACCACTTTGGACGACGGGGTGACCTTCACGATATCACCGAACATCGCGTTCACATCCGAATAAGTCTGCGCGACCTCATGCCAGCGTTCTTCCAGCCCCAATGACCGCGCCTGTGCCTTGAGGTTGGTAAACTGGCCGCCGGGCATTTCGTGCAAATAGACTTCGGATGCGGGGGCCTGCAGGCCGCTTTCAAACGCAGCGTAATGCGCGCGGACCTGCTCAAAGTAATTGCTGATTTCGCGGATCGCCGCGATGTCCAGTCCTGTATCACGCGCGTCACCGCGCAAGGCTTCGACGATCGACCCCAGCGTCGGCTGGGACGTATTGCCAGACAACGCATCCATCGCCGCATCCACGCAATCCACACCCGCGGCAGAGGCGGCTAGCACGGTCGCAATCGCCGCACCCGACGTGTCATGTGTATGGAAGTGGATTGGCAGATTTGTTTCCTCTTTGAGCGCCTTCACAAGCGCCGTCGCTGCTGCTGGTTTCAGCAGGCCTGCCATGTCTTTCAGACCCAGCACATGTGCGCCTGCTGCCTCAAGTTCTTTGGCCATCCCGACGTAGTACTTTAGGTCATATTTGGACCGGTTCGGGTCCAACAAGTCGCCAGTGTAGCAAATCGTGCCTTCGCAAACTTTGTTCGCCTTGATGACGGCATCCATCGCGACGCGCATGTTTTCCACCCAGTTCAGGCTGTCGAATACGCGAAACACGTCGACGCCGGAATTGGCAGCCTGTGCCACAAAGCTTTGCACCACGTTGTCAGGGTAGTTCGTGTAGCCAACGCCGTTGGACGCACGCAGCAGCATTTGCGTCATGATGTTTGGCATCTGTGCCCGGATATCGCGCAGGCGCTGCCAAGGGCACTCCTGCAAGAACCGGTAAGCCACATCAAAGGTCGCACCGCCCCAGCATTCGACGCTGAAAAGCTGATTCATCTTGGCTGCATAGGCCGGCGCTGCGTTAATCATATCAATCGACCGCATACGTGTTGCGAGAAGTGATTGGTGCCCGTCGCGCATGGTGGTGTCGGTAATGAGCAACTGCTTTTGGTCGCGCATCCAGTCGGCGACGGCCTCGGGGCCAAAATCATCCAGAATATTGCGCGTGCCGGGGGTCACATCAGTTGTCGGCTTTACCGGAGGACGCGGCGGCTTCACATCTGCCGCCGGGCGCGGACGGCCTGCGGTTTCGGGATGACCGTTGACGGTGATATCAGCGATATAGGTCAGAATTTTCGTGGCGCGGTCACGGCGTTTGGAGAATTTGAACAGGTCCGGCGTCTCGTCAATGAACTTGGTATGGTATTCGTTGTTCAGGAATGTCGGATGCTTCAGCAGGTTTTCGACAAACGCGATGTTGGTCGACACACCGCGAATACGGAACTCTCGCAAGGCACGGTCCATCCGCGCAATCGCCATCTCAGGGGTAGGCGCACGGGCAGTTACCTTGGTCAAGAGGCTGTCGTAATAGCGCGTGATCACCGCACCAGAATACGCCGTGCCACCATCCAGCCGGATGCCCGGACCAGTGGCCGAACGGTACATCTGGATGCGCCCGTAATCGGGGATAAAGTTGTTTTGCGGGTCTTCGGTCGTGACGCGGCACTGCAGCGCATGACCGTCCAGTTTCACGTCATATTGCGATGCACAGCCCGTGGCCTCGACCAGCGATTTGCCTTCGGCGATCAGAATTTGGGCGCGCACAATGTCGATGCCCGTAACTTCTTCTGTCACCGTATGCTCGACCTGCACACGCGGGTTCACTTCGATAAAGAAGAACTCGCCGCTGTCCATATCCATTAGGAATTCGACGGTGCCGGCACATTCGTAGTTCACATGCTGGCAGATTTTCTTGCCCAGATTACAAATCTGTTCGCGCTGGGTGCCTGACAGATACGGGGCAGGCGCGCGCTCAACGACCTTTTGGTTGCGGCGCTGGACTGAACAGTCACGTTCCCAAAGGTGATAGATTTGGCCGTGGCTGTCGCCCAGAATTTGCACTTCGACGTGGCGGGCGCGCATGATCATCTTTTCCAGATAACCTTCGCCATTGCCGAACGCGGCCTCGGCTTCGCGGCGGCCTTCCAGAACTTTTTCTTCCAACTCGTCCTCGGACATGATCGGACGCATGCCGCGACCACCACCGCCCCATGATGCCTTAAGCATCAAGGGGTAGCCAACTTCGGCCGCTTCTTTTTTGATCGCGGCCATGTCATCGCCCAGCACCTCTGTGGCGGGAATGACTGGCACACCAGCTTCGACGGCCACGCGGCGCGCGCTCGCTTTGTCGCCGAGTTGGCGCATGGTTTTTGCCTTTGGACCGATGAAGGTGATGCCATTGGCCTCGCAAGCGTCCACAAAGTCGGGGTTCTCAGACAAAAGGCCATAACCGGGGTGGATCGCATCTGCGCCGGACATCTTGGCGACGCGAATGATTTCTTCGATCGAAAGATAGGCCGCAACAGGACTAAGGTTTTCGCCGATGCGGTAGGCTTCATCTGCCTTAAAGCGGTGCAGGCCTAGTTTGTCCTCTTCCGCGAAGACGGCGACCGTCTTTTTGCCCATCTCGTTGGCAGCGCGCATAATGCGGATCGCAATCTCGCCACGGTTGGCAATCAGGATTTTCTTAAAGTCGGTCATAGCTGGTCCTTTCGCAGTTGCAGCATTGTTAAGCAGCAAAATTCGCAAGGTCTAGGAGATTATGGATGCTGCCGCAGCGTGTTCGGTAGGTCTTTGAGGGCCCGCGTTCCCAGCTGTCCCATATTGCTGATCATATCTTGGCGAAGAATATCCAGCACATGCGCGGCCCCGGCTTCGCCTAATGCGGCCAGCCCATAGTGGAACGCGCGACCTAGCATCACGAAATCAGCGCCCAATGCCAGCGCGCGCAGCACATCAAGCCCACCTTCAATACCGCTATCAAAAATCAACGGAAGCGACGTCGCTGCGCGGATCAATGGCAGCGTTTCAATTGTCGCAGGGCCCCCGTCAAACTGCCGGCCTGCATGATTACTGACCCAAAGCGCATCTGCCCCTTCGTCCGTCAATCGCGCGGCGTCATCGGGGTTGCCGATGCCTTTGACGATCAGCGGACCGTCCCACACATCGCGCAGCGATTTGAAATAGTCCCAGTCCGGCGAGGTTCGCAGCAAATACCCGATATGCTGGTTCGAGGGCAGGGCGCTGCGGTTTTGCGAATAGCTTTCCATCAGGCGCAGTCGCGGCATGCCGGTTTTACGGATACCGTTCAGCCACGCGGGGCACTGTGCCGCCTGCATCGCCAAACGCGGGGTCAGTTTGGGCGGATTGGTCAGACCGCCGCGCGTCTGCCGTTCGCGGCGCGACGCCACAGGTACATCGACAGTCAGCACGATCGTATGAAAGCCCGCGTTCTTAGCCCGTTTAAGGATATCTGCGCGAATCTCTGGATCACGCGGAGGGTATAGTTGGAACCAGCCGTGGTCGCCGGCATGTGGGCCGACGTCTTCGGGCAATTGGCTTGCGACTGTCGACAGCGTAAATGGGATATTCTCGCGGGCGGCTGTTCGGGCCAGCATTTGTTCGGCACCTGGCCAAATAAGTCCGGACATGCCGACAGGGGCGATGCCAATTGGAATAGGATGGGTTTGACCCAGAAATGTCGTCGAAAGGTCGGGATCAAACTCGCCGTGTAGGATCGAAGGGTTTAGCAAAACCTGATCTAACTGTGTGCGATTGCGTGCTTGGGTGGCTTCAACCCCTGTTGCACTGTCCAGATATTCCCACACGAAATGCGGGATGCGGCGGCGTGCGCTGCTTTTCAAATCTGCAATGGCGGGATAGCGGCTATGATAGGTCATAAGGCGAAGCTATTGCGGGTCACATGGGCATGCAATGGGTCATGGTTCGCCAAGCTATCAATGATTTTAGTCTTGCGTGGTGCAATCGGCGCCAAAGCCCTATGATTGCGTTTGACCCCTCTTGGGTGACAAGCCACAATGCCCTCAAACGCCGCGCTAGAAATGGATCGCTCAGATGAGATACGTCAAACCCGAAAGTTACGAGGCCGCTTCGGCACTGCTTGCCGCAGAGGACGGGATCGCACGGATTCTGACCGGCGGTACAGATGTCCTGGTCATGCTTAAGGCAGAAATGGTCGAACCTGATTTGATGGTTGATCTGAAACACTTGCCCGGCATGCATGACATTGCGGCCGAGGACGGCGGATTTCGCATTGGTGCAGCCGTATCAAGCGCGGAACTTGGCGAACATGCAGCACTCAAAGCGATGTGGCCCGGTGTGGTGGAGGGGGCAGAGCTGATCGGCTCTACTCAAGTCCAGAACCGCGCCACGATCGTTGGCAATCTTTGTACCGCTTCGCCTGCTGCCGATTCTGTGCCTGGCTTGGTAACAGCGAATGCAGTTGCGTGGCTGCATGGCCCACATGGCACACGCGACGTGCCCGTGGTGGAAATTCCGGTAAGTCCGGGGAAAACCATGCTTGCCAAAGGTGAATTCATTACGTCGATCTATTTGCCCGCACGGCCCGTCGGTGCCTCGGACGCTTATCTGCGCTTTATTCCACGCACTGAAATGGACATTGCGGTGTCGTCTGCCGCTGTAAGCTTGGAATTGGACGCAGGTGGCACGATTACCGCTGCGCGCGTCGCAATTGGCGCTGTGGCCCCTACCGTCCGTTTGGTGGCAGACGCAGGTGCTGCGATTGTCGGCACGAAACTTGACGATGATGCAATCGCCGCATTGATTGCTGCAACCGAGGCAGCTTGTTCACCAATCACCGACAAACGCGGCACGATCGAATTCCGCACCAAAACTGCAGGTGTGTTGGCCAAACGCGCCGCACACATCGCTTATTCCCGCGCCGGAGGCAAAACATGAAAATGATCCCAGTCGAGACTACGATCAACGGCGACCAGACAGAGTTCCTGTGTAACGCCGACGAAAGCCTTCTTGATGTGCTGCGGGACCGGCTAGGTCTTACGGGCGCAAAAGAAGGTTGCGGAACTGGCGATTGCGGCGCTTGCAGTGTGATGCTGAACGGGCGCGTGGTCTGTTCGTGTCTTGTGCTGGGGGTCGAAACCCAAGGAGCCGAAGTTGAAACCATCGAGGGCATGGCCGACGGTGAAACACTGCACCCGCTGCAACGGGTCTTTATCGAAGAGGCAGCACTGCAATGCGGTATCTGCACGCCTGGTATTTTGATTGCGGCCAAATCGCTGCTGGCAAAGAACCCTGACCCCACTGATACCGAAGTCCGCTATTGGCTGGCGGGCAACCTGTGCCGCTGTACCGGCTACGACAAAATTATCAAAGCGGTCCAGAAGGCCGCTGCAGAAATGAGGGCCGCGTAAAATGGCATTGGATGATCAAGCAAAGCGTACATTCAAGGTCGTCGGCACCCGCGTTGGTCGCCCTGACGGGATCGACAAAGTTACCGGCAAGGCCGCTTATGGTGCCGACATCACAGCGCCGGGCATGCTGCATGGCCGTATTCTGCGCAGCCCGCACGCGCATGCGCGGATTAAATCAATTGATGTGTCAGAGGCTGCAAAGCTTGCAGGCGTCAAAGCAGTCGTCACCGGTGCCGATCTTGCCATTCCCGATGATGAAGGCTTTGCGGATATCGCGATCAATTGCCTTGCCCGCGACAAGGTGTTTTATGATGGACATGCGGTTGCGGCAGTTGCTGCTACCAGCAAGTCTATTGCGAAACAGGCGATCCGCTTGATCAAGGTGGACTATGAAATCTTGCCTCATGTGACGGACGTTGATGCGGCGATGAAACCTGACGCACCTGCCGTACAAGAAGGCCGCGCACTTGAAAATGTACCCGCTGGTATGTCGCAAAATGTGACCACGCGTTGCGCTTTTGGACATGGCGATGTGGACGCAGGTTTTGCCAAGGCAGACAAGATAATTGAACGCAGCTTTAAAACGGCTGCGACCCACCAAGGCTATATCGAACCGCAAGCCTGCCTTGCCACGCTCGGCTCTGATGGGCGCGGAGAGGTGTGGTGCTGCACCCAAGGTCAATACATGGTCCGTGCCAACTGCGCGGCGGTCTTGGGCATCGAGGAAAGCCAGCTGCGTGTCATTTCTTCCGAGATTGGCGGCGGTTTTGGCGGCAAGACATCCACATTTATCGAACCTGTCGCGCTGGCGTTGTCGCGTAAGTCTGGCAAGCCGGTTAAGATGGTCATGACCCGCGATGAAGTGCTGCGTGCCACAGGACCTACCATTTCCGCGTCCATGGACATCAAAATCGGCATGACGAACGACGGCCGCATCACTGCAGCGCGCGGCGAGCTGCGCTATTCCGGCGGGGCTTATCCAAACGAGACGATTGAAATGGGCGCGCAAGCCGCTTTTGCCGCTTATGATCTAGAAGCGGTAGAAACCGTCGGTTGGAACGTGATGACCAACCGGCCCAAAGAGATACCATATCGCGCACCTGGCGCGCCGACCTCGATTTATGCTGTTGAAAGCGTGGTCGACGAATTGTGCCAGGAACTGGGACTTGATCCACTTGATGTGCGTCTTTTGAACGCCGCACGCAAAGGAACACTTTCGGCCTACGGACCAACCTTCAACGAAATCGGGTTGGTTGCGACATTGGAAGCGGCCAAAGCCCATCCACATTACACGGCACCTTTGGGGCCAAATCAGGGTCGGGGGCTGTCCTGCGGGTTCTGGTTCAACTTTGGTGGCAACACCTGTGTGTCGCTGAATATCAACGATGACGGCACTGTTGGTGTCGTCGAAGGCAACCCTGATATCGGCGGCTCGCGTGCGTCAATTTCGATGATGGCAGCCGAAGAATTGGGCGTGCCATACGAAAAGGTCCGGACCGTGATCGCTGACACCAGCGCGCTGGGCTTTAACGACATCACTGACGGCAGCCGCGTGACATTCGCGGTCGGGTTGGCCACGATCGAGGCCGCGCGCGCCGCGATCCGCGAAATGTGCCGCCGTGCCGCGAAAATCTGGGGCATCGATGAAGATGCGGTGTTGTGGGAAGACGGCGCTGCCGTTCCAGCAGGGCCTAACGCAGGTACACACCCGCCCATGACGCTGGCTGAAATCGCCGCTGTCGCAGGCAATACCGGCGGTCCCATCGCTGGCCACCACGAGGTAAACGCAGACGGCGCTGGCGTTAGCTTTGGCGTGCATCTTGTTGATACTGAAGTCGATCCTGAAACAGGGGCCACAAAAATTCTGCGCTACACCGTCTTTCAGGATGCAGGCAAAGCGGTGCATCCCGACTATGTCGAAGGGCAGATGCAGGGCGGTGCGGTCCAAGGCATCGGCTGGGCGTTGAACGAAGAATACATCTACGGCGAAGACGGGCGGCTGCAAAACGCGGGCTTCCTTGATTACCGCATTCCCGTGGCCTCTGACTTGCCGGAGATCGAAACGGTGATTTTGGAAATCCCAAACCCCGGCCACCCCTACGGTGTGCGCGGTGTGGGCGAGACACCGATTGTGCCACCTCTGGCTGCCATTTCGAACGCGGTGTCGCGGGCTGCCGGTGTGCGGATGTGCGAATTGCCGATGTCGCCGCCACGGCTGCTGAAAGCAATGACTGGCTAAGGCATGGTGAGGGTCAAACTTTGGGGATCTTTACGCGCGATGGCCGGTGGCAAAGAGTGGGTTGAGGTGGAGGCAAGCAATTTCAAACAGTTGCTAGACGCTCTTGAGGTTAAACATCCAGGTCTCGGGCCGCAAATCAAACGCGGTGTATCGCTGTCATTGGACGGCGTGATTTACCGCGAAGCGTGGTTTACCGAAATCGGCCCCGAGAATGAAATTATCCTGATGCCCTATATGGTTGGCGGTTGATCGCGCTGGACAGCCTTTGCCGGCAGCACTACCTTTGCGTCAAATGCACCCAACAAAAGGTCTGATGCTATGTCCAAGATGCTTTCTGCTACCGCCATTTCACTTGCTTTGATGTCCACAACAGCCATTGCTGGCGGGCATTGTGCTGCGGGCAAAACCCTGACTGATGGCACGCTGACGATTGCGACTGGCAATCCGGCTTATTACCCATGGGTTATGGATGATGCGCCTGAAAGTGGTCAAGGATTTGAGGCCGCCGTGGCCTATGCGGTCGCCGCCGAAATGGGCTTTGCTGCAGAAAACGTCACTTGGGTGCGGTCATCATTTGATGAAGCGATCCAGCCGGGCGTCAAGAACTTTGACCTGAACATGCAGCAGTATTCGATCATGCCGGAACGCGATCTGGTCGTGGATTTCTCTGACCCATATTACACCGCACCAATGGCCGTGCTGGTCGGCGCGGGCGCTGTTGACACGGCACCAACACTTGACGCTTTGCGCGAATTGCAGTGGGGCGCAGTTGGTACAACCACAGCCGTTCCAAAGCTGACAGCGGTCATCCAGCCCAGCAACGATCCATTGCTGTACGGCGACAACGCCGACGTGAATGCGGCGATGAGTGCAAACCAAATTGATGCGGCTTTGTTTGACCTGCCGACTGCATTGTTTCTGAGTGCGGTGATGATCGAAGGCTCAAAAGTGCTTGGTCAATTCGCCCCGGACCTGACCGACAACCCTGACCAGTTCGGCATGTTGATGGAAGAAGGCAGCCCGCTGAAGGCTTGCGTTGACGAGGCTCTTGCAGCTTTGACGGCAAGTGGCGAGCTTGCGGCGATTGAGGCGACATGGCTTCAGGACACCACCGGTGTTCCGCTGATCAAGTAATATGGCAAATGCGAAAGCGGCGGGGATGACCCGCCGCGAAGCCTATGAGGCCAAGCAGCGCCGCCGCTCGTTGATCGTGGCGGCCTCCAGCACAATCGCGGTCGTGGCCGCGATCATGATCTTAGTGCCTATGGCGCCGGGCTGGGAAAAGGTGCAGCGCAGCTTTTTCAACGGCGATGTCCTTGCACAGACTTTTCCCAAGCTACTGGACGCGTTTTTGGTCAATATCATGATCTTTGCATGGTGCGCGCCTGCCATCGCTATCCTTGGGCTGCTGATAGCACTTGCGCGTGATGTGAAATCGCCTGCGCTGTTTCCGCTGCGCATCTTCGGGGCGACATTCACAGATATTTTCCGTGGGGTTCCTGTCATCTTGACGGTCTATCTGATCGGTTTCGGTATTCCCGGCCTTGGCCTGCCGCGTCCTTGGAATTCGCCGTATATCTGGGGATCACTTGCGTTGATCCTGACGTATTCGGCCTATGTGGCCGAGATTTTCCGCTCTGGTATCGATAGCGTGCACCACAGTCAGCGGTCTGCCGCGTTGTCGTTAGGCATGTCTGAACGTCAGGTGATGCGCGATGTTGTCTTGCCACAAGCTGTGCGCAATGTGGTGCCGTCGCAGATGAATATGCTAATCGCGCTGCAAAAAGATGTGTCGCTGCTTAGCTTTATTGGCCCTGTCGAGATTTTCCGCCAAGCGGGGGTGTTCAAATCACTGACCGCTAATTTTACACCCTATGTTGGGGCAGCGATCATCTTTTTGATCGTGACGATCCCTGCCACCCGCTACGCCGATCATCTGATGGCCAAGCAACGACGGGACCGGAGTTAATGGCCAAGCTGGAACTGCGCGGTGTCGTGAAACGCTTTGGCGATCATACGGTCTGCGATGGGATTGATCTTGATGTGGAAGAGGGGCAGATGGTTTGCCTCATTGGTGCGTCTGGTGCGGGAAAGTCCACCTTGCTGCGCTGTATCAACCTGCTGGAAGCAATCGAAGACGGCGCGATCTTGCTTGACGGGATCGACATTGCAGAGCCGGGACTGAACCCGCAGGCGGTCCGCGCGCGCATCGGCATGGTGTTCCAGAGCTTTAATTTATTCCCACATTTAACGGCACTTGAGAACGCAATGCTCGCGCCACGACGGGTGCACGGCAAAACGAAGGCAGAGGTCGGCCCGCAAGTCGAAGACCTTTTCACGCGCTTCGGGCTTGCTGACCGGATGCACAACTATCCTGATCAGCTGTCAGGTGGTCAACAGCAGCGCGTTGCGATTGTCCGCGCACTTGCGATGCGCCCAGAAGTGATGTTGTTTGACGAGATTACATCAGCGCTTGATCCACAGTTGGTTGGCGAGGTGCTGGATGTCCTGTTGGTGCTGAAAGAGCAGGGCATGACGATGATATTAGCGACCCATGAGATGGGATTTGCGCGGCAAGCAGCGGACAAAGTTTGCTTCCTAAAGGACGGCCGCATTGTAGAAGAAGGCCCGCCAGAGCAGCTTTTTGCAAATCCGGAACGGCCAGAGACAAAGGCGTTTTTGGCGCGGGCACTGAAGTAATATCCCTGCGCAATTATTAACCCAAGTCGCCCCAAAAATGGGCACATTTACTTTTCTAGCCTAAAAAGTGTGCGAATTAAGAAACGTAGCGCTGTGCCGCTTGCCCGAACCTTGTGCAGACTTCGCCGCGCTGCCTACCAATGGGCAACCATTGGGATCGGTACTGCTTTGCCATGCTAGACAATCAATACGGCCTGCAACCCCGCGCTAAGGGAAGCGTTATGCTGACTTCCAAGCTGCGTGGAAATGTCAGCGTGATCGATGACTTGCATCAATCTGGTTGCTTGCGGTTGTTGTTTCCACGCGGCGATGCGGCGCTCGATGCGGTCCTGATCAACACGTCAGGTGGTGTGACAGGCGGTGACAACATCGCAGTCAAGGCCAGGGTTGGCACAGGCAGCGAAATGACCTTGACCACTCAAGCCGCAGAACGCGCCTATCGCGCCCAACCCGGTCAGATCGGGCAGATTACCACAACGCTGTCTGTTGATGCAGGTGGCGCGCTCAACTGGCTGCCGCAAGAGATATTATTATTTAATGGCAGTAATTTGCATCGCGAACTTAAGGTTACACTTGCGAGCAATGCCAGCGCGTTATTGGTCGAACCTGTCGTTTTTGGTCGCGCCGCAATGGGCGAGACGCTGACCGATATTGCGTTCAAGGACCGTGTATCCGTTATGCGTGACGGACGCCCAATCTACCGCGATGGCGTGTGCTTTGAAGGCAATGCAGCGGCGCAACTTGCGCGGCCTGCAATTGGTCAAGGTATGATTGCGATGGCCAATATTATTTACACCGCCCCTGACGCCCAAACCCGTTTGCCTGCCGTCCGTGCATTGATGCCGTCCACGGGTGGCGCATCTTTGCTCGCCGATGACTTGCTCGTTGGCCGCATCATGGCCGCAGACAGTTTCCTGCTGCGTTGCGCCCTTATCCCGATCATCGAACGCCTTTCGGGAACCGCTGTTCCCAGAACTTGGAGACTTTAACCCATGCAACTCACCCCCCGCGAAAAAGATAAACTACTGATCGCGATGGCCGCAGAGGTGGCGCGCAAACGCTTGGCGCGTGGCGTTAAGCTTAATCACCCAGAGGCAATTGCCTTGATCACTGACGCCGTGGTTGAAGGCGCACGTGATGGACGCTCTGTCGCCGATATGATGTCAGCAGGTGCGCATGTCATCACCCGCGCGCAATGCATGGACGGTATCGCCGAGATGATCCACGAAGTCCAAGTCGAAGCCACCTTTCCCGATGGCACCAAACTTGTCACGGTCCACAACCCAATCAGATAGGAGCGCCCTATGATCCCCGGAGAGACTATCCCGAAAGACGGTGACATCGCGATTAATGTGGGCGCACCTGAAACGACGTTAATGGTTGCCAACACCGGCGACCGGCCTGTGCAGATCGGCAGCCACTACCACTTTGCCGAAAGCAATGCCGCGCTTGATTTTGACCGCGATGCCGCACGCGGGCAGCGACTGAATATCGCCGCAGGTACTGCTGTGCGGTTCGAACCTGGTCAGCGCCGCGAGGTGACACTGATCCCGATCAGTGGCGCGCGCCGCATCTTTGGATTTAATGCAGCCGTTATGGGGGACCTTTGATATGCCCGCTTTTATTCCCCGCAATGAATACGCCGCGATGTTTGGCCCGACCACGGGCGACCGGGTGCGCTTGGCGGATACAGACCTGATTATCGAGGTCGAAAGAGACCTCACCACTTATGGCGAAGAGGTCAAATTCGGCGGCGGCAAGGTTATCCGTGATGGTATGGGCCAGTCTCAGGCCACCCGCGCCGAAGGGTCGGTAGATACGGTCATCACCAACGCATTGATCGTGGATCACAGCGGCATCTACAAGGCCGACGTTGGCCTGCGCGACGGGCGGATCTACAAGATCGGCAAGGCGGGAAACCCCGACACGCAGCCCGGTGTCGACATCATTGTCGGGCCGGGAACCGAGGCGATTGCTGGCGAAGGCCGTATTCTAACGGCGGGTGGTTTTGACAGCCACATTCACTTCATCTGCCCCCAGCAAATGGAGGACGCGCTGCACTCTGGCATCACGACGCAGTTAGGCGGCGGCACGGGGCCTGCGCATGGCACGCTGGCGACGACCTGCACACCAGGGCCTTGGCATATCGGGCGGATGCTGCAAGCGATTGATTCCGTGCCGATGAACATCGGTCTGTCGGGCAAAGGCAACGCGTCCCAACCAGCGGCCTTGGTTGAGATGGTAAATGCCGGCGCCTGCGCGCTGAAACTGCACGAAGACTGGGGCACCACCCCCGCCGCCATCGACTGCTGCCTGTCAGTTGCCGATGACATGGACGTGCAGGTGATGATCCACACCGACACGCTGAACGAAAGCGGTTTTGTGGAAAACACCGTCGCCGCAATCGCGGGTCGCACGATCCATGCGTTCCACACCGAAGGGGCAGGCGGCGGGCATGCGCCTGACATCATCAAAATATGCGGCGATGAAAACGTGCTGCCGTCCTCGACCAACCCGACGCGGCCATTCACGGTGAACACGCTCGAAGAGCATCTGGACATGCTGATGGTCTGTCACCATCTGGACAAATCCATCCCAGAGGATGTGGCCTTTGCCGAAAGCCGGATCAGGCGTGAAACCATAGCCGCCGAGGATATCTTGCATGACATGGGCGCGTTTTCCATCATTGCGTCTGACAGTCAGGCCATGGGGCGCGTCGGCGAAGTGCTGATCCGTACATGGCAAACTGCCGATAAGATGAAAAAGCAGCGGGGGCGCTTGCCAGAAGAGACGGGCGAAAACGATAATTTCCGTGTGCGGCGCTACATTGCGAAATACACGATCAACCCCGCAATTGCGCATGGGATCAGCCGCGAAATCGGGTCGATTGCCGAAGGAAAGCGTGCCGATTTGGTGCTTTGGAGCCCTGCCTTCTTTGGCGTCAAACCAGAGATGGTTTTAATGGGTGGCATGATTGTGTGCGCGCAGATGGGTGATCCAAATGCCTCGATTCCGACGCCGCAGCCGGTTTATTCGCGGCCCATGTTTGGCGCGATGGGTGGGGCGGTCAGCCGTAATGCGGTGACGTTTGTCAGTGCTGCGGCGCAAGCAAATGGCATCCGCGAAACGCTGGGCTTGTCTAAACAAACGGTTGCCGTTGAAGGTACGCGCAACATCGGCAAACGCGATTTAATCCTGAACGATGCACTACCTAAAATGGAAGTGAATCCCGAAACATACGAAGTCCGCGCCGATGGTGAACTGCTGACGTGTGAACCCGCAACAGAGCTGCCGATGGCGCAGCGCTATTTCTTGTTCTGATGGGTGTGCGGGATCAGGCGCAAAGGGTTGCGCAATCGATTTTGAAGGCGGGAACGTGGGAAGGACCTGCGTTGGCGTGCAGTCTTGATTATGATGCCCGCTTTTTGCGCCGCAAGATGCTGGCGACGGATGACGGGATCGGCTTTTTGGTGGATTTGGCGCATACGACATCGTTGGAACACGGTGATGCGCTAGGATTATCCGATGGTGGCCGCGTCCAGATTATTGCGGCGTCAGAGCCGGTTTTGCAGATCACTGCGGGCAATCTAATCCAGCTTGCTTGGCACATCGGCAATCGGCACACGCCCTGCCAAATGCTGCCCAACATGCTGATTATCCGCGATGATCCAGTGATCGGTCATATGCTTGAACATCTTGGGGCGCAGCTGACAAAGGCGCTACAGCCCTTTACGCCCGAAGGCGGTGCATATGGGCATGGGCGCACGCATAGCCATGCGCATGGGGCGACGGCCCATGACCACTAGTGCTGTTTTGACGCTGACACAGTGGTTGTCGCCATCCTATCCGATTGGCAGTTTTGCTTACTCGCATGGATTGGAAACCGCGCTTGCTGATGGTTGGGTGCATGATGCGGCCAGTTTGCAAATATGGCTTGCCGATGTGCTGACGGATGGGTCTGGCTGGGCTGACGCGGTCCTGTTTTGTGCCGCCTACCAAGCGCCTAAC
>Ga0213868_10003098_pt1 | contig 15639 bp, 11 predicted proteins | sample PICome_9_FD_160087 | JGI IMG/M metagenome (GOLD analysis project Ga0213868, IMG submission 160087) | Coastal seawater microbial communities near Pivers Island, North Carolina, United States - PICO127 | ecosystem: Environmental > Aquatic > Marine > Coastal | place: USA: North Carolina...
GGTATGGAAACGATCGGATTCGAAGATTTTATGGATGCTTCATCTCGACATTCTCTTACATCAGAAGCACAATGCCCACCACTGAGTAAGGTCGCTTTGGAGTATATGGGCGGTACAAGCTTTCCAGTATACTTTGGGTTGAGTGGCTCGTCGGATATAATAGGCACATTGTACTTGATATTGTCTCGAACAAATGCATCTATTTGTTCTTGTATCGATCTAGAAAGATCTAGTGTTGCACAAAGCGACAAACCAAACTCCGCGCCAATTTCACTGGCATACACCATCGGTGTTGGTGCTCTTGGATCGAACAAATTCCAATCAATATGATCTACAAAAATAGGTACGTCCGTAACACTATACGAAGCATTTGCTTTTCTTTTGATTGGTCGGTTGCTCGTTCGTATTGACGGTTGGTGGATTGGTCCATTCGTCGTGCCCTTCATTCCACAATTTGCAGTTTGTTCTTCATTGATTATTTCTGGTTCTGCCAATGGAAACTGAATCATAATCTTACATTTCATATCTAATAGTGGCTCCCAACCATGATTGGTATCACTCTGTGGCGTATCACAGCACAAAATACCACTTTTTTTGTACCTAGGCTCCTCACCTGCAATGCCTCGATGATATGCGTTCACATCAACAAGTCCTTTGTCATTAATAGCTCGTACTCCATTTACAGTCAGTTTACACCGATGTATCCTTTTCTTTTTACGTGGAATAGAGCGTAATGACACTTCGTATTGAGGACCAAGGTCCCAAATGATTTGATTCCATGAGTTGTCGTTTTTCGCGGATGGCTGCGGAAGGGAAGTACTCGCGTTTCCTTTCAAGGCCAGCGTTACATCCTCATCATGTACTTCAGCAGAATGTTGACCCAATTCTGTACCCCTCTTATCTTCTGAAGTATCTTTCGTTTTATCTTTTGATTCATTGAGCTCTGTCGATGTTGTAGTCAACGAATCGTTTGCTTCAACATGCAAACTATTATCAACAGCAAGATCATTTTCACTCTTACGATGTTTATCTACAAAATACAATTGAGTGGACCGCCGTCGAGCACGATCATGACTTTGACATATCTCTGTTATTCCTCCAATTACAGTCCACCCATACCTCGCAGGATCCAATACAGATAAATTGATTAGCGAATCACAATTCTTTTGAGACTCGGTCATACGTTCGATTCCTCTATGTAGTAATTGAACTTTTGTTTGTTTTCCTACTTAGGTTAGAAGATTGAATCAAACCATTGTGGATTGTGGGATGTGGGAGCGAAGGAGGAACTTATTTCAGAACGATGTCTTTCGTTTACTTTATTTCCAGCATGTGACAGTTGCTGCTCATTTATTCCTCATTCCTCATTCCTCATTCATCATCACCCATAACACTTACTCTTAGCACTGCTACCTACTACCGCTCTTCATAAAACATAAACAACCCAAAAGGAATGAAACTCTTCCATACATTCATATCATATGTTTCATTTCTTCTTACAGTAAGAGGATGGAATCTTCATCCTCTCGAGAATAAGCAACAACACATTAGCAGAAGATGGTTCACATCTGTTCCTTTAGTGCTACTAAATTGCCCAAATTTCGTACAAGCTTCGGATGAACCATTTTCTAAAACCTTTGTCAAAGGCACAGTCACTCTAAAGTCTGATATCATGTTAGCTCCTGAGCAACTTTCCAATTCCGCACTTTACATAACCGTGAGGCCACAAACAGCAGTTAATGTACCGAAAGCTATACTAGATGGATCAAACGGTAAACCTCCACCTGTCCTAGCGACAAGGATAAGCAATCCATCATTTCCATTGGAGTTTGAATTGGGTACAGTAGACCTAACACCAGAAGGTTCAAACTTGTTGTTCACGGATTCATCTCATTCAAGTCCTAGGTATTGGTTCGAGGGGAATGATTTCATCATTTCAGCTAGATGGGACACCGATGGGGTTGCCATGACAAGAGATCCTACAGATTTAGTAGGACGATCGGTATCGAAGCAACAAAAAGATGTTTCTATAGAGTTGACTGGTAGGGGATTCACAGGAAAGCTCGTCACTGGTAAAAGTAAAAAATAGCAAATACCACACCATATCTAATCGTATTTTAAACCAACTTTGGTATTTTGACGCTCTGATAAAATGGAGCAAACCATACCTCATCCTTTTCATCTCTACGGATCTTGGCGCAACCAGAGACTACATAATCACCTGGGCTGAGGAAGCAAAGACGAGCTTGGTGCGAGAAATCATCATTCACTATACTAAAGGCCTTCTTCGTTTGTCCGCACCATACGTAAGCGTATTCATTTTCTGTTGCAAATGTTTTCGCGTTGATTCCTGAATTCAATCTTGCACAGCAAAATTCCAATATAATAATACTGTCATGCAATGCACTTTTCGTTACCCACTGATCAAATGCCACCTTCAAGGATAAATCCAAAGGATTACCTACTAACAATTCCAACGGCAACGTTGGTTCACTTCCACATTTCTCTCCAATTTCAAGATGAATAATGAGTGGAGGTTTGCAAATACGAGTAGCAAAAGATGGATATTCTTTGATCATTTCACGAAGACACTGTGATGGAATACGCACACGACCTTTTCGCTGTTCTTTCTTTGAACCATCAGGTGCAATACTTTCTTCAGACCTCCACTGGAGTGCAGTTAGTTGGATGAGCTCACTTGCAATGTCTACGATATCGCTATTTTCATCGATGCAGTTGATACGAGGTATGACAACGGGAATTTTGACACTAACTCCAGATGAAACTGTAACAGTCTCCATGGGACTACTTTCAAAGCCTCCCACCTGCCCAGCTCTATTCGATAACACGATAGATGACTTTGTCTCATTGGCAACGGCCATTAGAATGACAACTTCGTTTGTAGCGATGAAAATTCCTTGTGTCTTTCCAACTCGATTTAAGATGTCATATTTTTCATTCTTCTTTCCAACGTCAGAAGGAAGACCTTCATTGTTCACCACAAAATCTTCTGAAATTGAAACATCACTCGACAATTCATCTTTTGCAACTTTAACTTGTTGCGATTTATTTTGGTACAGCGCCCAGCATAGGTCTGAATAAGGACTGCCCCAGCTTAGATCAGTCCGAAATGTTATTGAAGAAATCCTTGGACCTTTTACACGCACAATATTTAAGCTGATCTCTCTTTTTCTCCAGATTTCAATTCCAGGCAGAGGAGAAGAGCCACGATAACGGAATCGGATCTTTACTTTCCCTCCATTTACAAATTTCTTGCCGAAATTCCCCATGTCATGAGTCGCAGAGACTTGAAACGAGAGGATGCTGCCTTCACCAAGAGACCTGTTCCTATCATTCACACTTTGAAGAGATAGCCCTTCTGAGAGGCACTTTATTTTCAACGGAGGTAACTATGAAACAAAAATATGAGCCACTTTTTCATAATGTTATATAAAAAATATTTGCGTGTATATCTTCTTACCCCATCACCTTCTATGAACTGATCGAATTTATCACTACTACCTTCGTCTGAGAATCTATCTTTCTGTTCCTCTAACTCCTTTGCTTGTTCATCGGTATCGAACAAGATTTCTTCTGGTAAGCCGGGTAAGCCAACTACAACGATTTGCAATCGCTCCATAATTCCTTTTCCGCTCGGTCCAAAGTCATTTTCAAGACGAAATGCTGGAATTGAAAATGTTTCTCCATCACTAAGATGAACAGAGACAGTGGCATTATCTTCCAACGGCTGCGCTGATGATGCGAATGAAATCAATAGATTAGGTTGAGAAGGTACGGCTTCTAATTTTACAGAGTGATTCGTTGTGCCTTCGTTCGATTTCTTTTCAGAGCTGAGAAGAGAAATCGGCTCAGGGATTTGTCGATTGCTGATTTGAATGGTGATCCCAGATTTAGCGTCAGTTCCAGCCTCGAATCGAAATGGCAAGAAAAATGATCTATTGCACACTGTAACATGGACTCCAACAAGACCAAACGAGTTGCGCACAGTAGAGCCACGTTCTAGATCATCGGTAAGATTTTCTTCGTCGTCTTCTTCTTCTTTTTCACCATTTTGGAATTCCTTATCAACTGAAACAACTATAAATGGAAAGTGCACTTGGTATTTGGAAGACTTAGGTGGTACAGTGAAAGAGAGAGACGGGGCATCTATATCAATGTGACTGCTCTTGTCAAAGACCAACTTGCACTGTGGAATGTCGAGAGGAATGGAAAGATGGTTACTAAAGTCAACCACAACCGTCCGTTCTTCCCCCTGGGCAATTAATGTTACCAAATTTTTACCAATTGTTTCTTGTTTCTTTGTGGCAAAAGGATTAAAAAATGTGGCCAGCGAGTCACCAGTTTTTGATACATATCCTGCAGACTTGAGCTTGTCTAACAACAGATGAGATTCAGACTTGACTATCCTAGCAGATACAACCCCAAGAGGAATTATTGGTGATCGTAAGTATTCTGCTTCTGTCAAAGCCATTTCATTGGTGGATAGCGTAGGTAGTGCCATTCTTATTTTTGATAAATTTGTAGATAATTGGATTTGGAGTTTGGTGCAAACTTTGACATTCATTTTAGGTACAACAGCATTCAGGCTTATCAGAGGAGAAGTATTATTGTAAGTATTTTCAGCCTTTTTGAGAAACTGAATATCATCGCTCCCCTGGGACACTGCTAAAGACGAAGATGGTTCGATGAGAGGTAAGATTGTGAAAGGGACCGATTCACCATCAACCCACTTCGACTGTTCTTGCAAAATACTGGACCCAGCTCGAAAGAAACTTGATCTCGCAGGTAATTTCGTCGAATTATGATCCTGCTTTCGCTGTAGATCAAGAGTGATAATTCTATCATTAGAGGAAAGAAATGTAATTTGACGCTCATTGTCGGTGTCCGGAGGGTCGACGTTGTCGTTATCGTTGTTGAATGTACTACATGCTGATGGTGCACATTCTCCTAAAAGGAGTAAAAGCGTCTCCATTGCTTTTATTTCGAAAGAAAAAAATCTTCTTATGAGTAAAACCTTGATTAATGCTTCTTCACTTAATCGGCTGAAACTTACCTCGCTCTGCAGCTAAATCTCCTCCATATATACCCAACCCCTCTAAAACGGTTGATCGCAACGATGCCCATCCATATATTTGTTTCCCCTCAAATTTGTTTGCCTCTTTTGAATATAGATGCGAAGCTGCCGCCCAAAAGCCAGCAGCGCATGCATTTGCATTTTCAATGGAACATTGAGAGATAGACTCTGCTGCGACTACTGTGAAAAAAGCAGCTTTTCTAGGAAGATGGAGCCTAACCGGCACCGATTTATCTGTTGCACTCCAATTGGGCACTCTCACCCCACGGAGGCACATCTTCGCACATCGTCCAGCTATCTGTGCTCTAGTGTAATTATCAATACCGCCATTGCTGACAGATTGATGCAACAAATCGGTAAAAATTTTGCATTGATTTACAGCTTTTTCAGACAGTACACTTCCAAGCTTTCCTGCATCTCGAAGGCGAGTTAAGTCAATGTTCGACACACTTGTCAAGTTCCACCTCCGACTGGGTCCACTTAAAGATCCTGTCATTGTGTGACCATCAGCATCCTCGTCACCAACACTTCCCGAGAACCCCTCTCCCCAACGACATCTTAAATGCAATTCCTCAAGTTCTGAAACATACCAAGCGTTTTTCAAAAGAATTTCCGAGTATAGGCTTGCCAATTTAATATTGCGGCTCAAAATTTCAGTTGCTTCTTGCAAAAGGGCAGATACAGCCGCTGGCATTGTGGTCTTTGTCTTATCTACTTTTGTCTCTTTTCCATCGTCGTTTATATTCAATGCAGCAAACATAATGTTATCCGGATACTGGAAGTTGTTCTCTAAATACTCGTCACCAAATCCGCCGCCAATATCAGCCATAGCTACAAACGAAGACGCAATTCCTTCTAAAGCTACAGCATACCAGAGTGGATCCTGTGACTTCTTTGATCCAAGAGTGGCCTGAGTGTAACGGTCATATGCATCAATTGTTGACCCTGCCATGAGAGCTAGATCACCTGCATATTTTTGTCTTCTCGCTTCATTTCTTTTACAGATCAATTCTATATCTTTCAGATTGATTTTTGATTCATCGAAACTTGAGTCAAGTGGAGTTTGTAGTTCGTATTCAATTGGAGGTAAAGCTGTAGGTCCTTCTGTATCTGTTTGAGTGGGTTTCCAAAGAGCCTTACCAGCGGATACCGCCAACGTTTTCAATCCTCCTGGTATTCCGACTCCTATCCTGCCACCACTATTCGCGCTTATTGAACTCGTGCTCCTCGAGTGAGTGGGCTGAGCTGAATTTAAACTGTTTTTTGAACTGCCGACGGTTTCATCCATCAATGGGTCATCATCTTCCACTTCAAAACTTGAATTCAAAACATTTTCGGCACTCACGGCCTTTGCTACATCTTCAATTTTACTCGATCTCTCTCTATTTCTATCATATTTTTCGGCACTTAGGTCATCAATTATTCTAATTCTTTTCTCCAAATTTTGGAAAATATTTACAGCCAAATCATTAATAACGACACTCAAATGAAAGTTCATACTTTGCGTCGGCGGAAATGACACAAGTTCGGCAATATTTTGAGCTTTGGTAAGATCAACTTTACAATCTTCTTCAAAACTATCAAATACGAACATTCTTTTTGTAACAAAGTGTTTAGGAGCAAGAGGACTATCAAAAGCTTCGTCCCAAAATTTTTGCGAATGTAGCATCGGGGTGAATTTTTGCGTCCACATTTCCAACTCCTTTTCAGCATCAGTAAAGTCTTGATCTGATTCACAATCTTTAACGTTTAGTACACCAATGACTGCAGCAGTTCCGCGTCCAGGATACAAATCTACAAAATCACCATACTGACTACTTGCCCCTTTTCCACGATGGAACGCTTTAATTCTATCATGTGCATATACGCTCCTTTTTCCGTCAACAAAGAAAAGTCGCTGACAGCCAACAGACCAATCATGAGACCTTAGTGGTGTATCATCGTATCTCCAATCACCAGGTGGTGTTAAGTTTGAATTGGGAATGACCAGTGTTATTTCCTTAGCATCGACGTATCTTTTGTTGAGCGATATTTCGCCTTCGAGATTGATATCAGCCAGTGATTCAAATAATGCTCTGAATGATTTCGACGAATATGAATCATTCTTTGTCTTGGATAAAAGCGGTATTACAATAACCGTATTGAGTGCTGCAGATCTTAGTGTAGGATTATGAGGGACTGAAGAAGATGAGTACGTAACCATCTTTTGAAATCTCGCAATATTCTTCAACGAGCACTTGTGGTGTATTTTAAAAATTAATTTGTGCTGACCACTTTTATTTTTAGACAGTTGTATCCTATTCTAACACACAGTTAGAGAGAGGTGTAGATTGTAGATTGTAGACATGTTTGAGGTTTCTGTCCGTCTTCTGAGAATCCTTTTACTTTAATCTCATGTTTCTTGTAACAAGCACTCATCAAGAATGTTTTTCTTTGAGAGGCATCAATAACTGTTACGTACATAGTACTCTATGGTGATATGATTTTATAGTGTTTACTTGCAAGACTGTTGGATTTTTAGGAACATTTTATATCCAATTTCATCCTAGCGTGTCATTTGTAATCCTGACTATATCCCATCCAAATTTCATTGGCAAGGACGGACAGATTTTGAAGATGCAATAGTCGTGATGCTTACGCATTGTCAATCTCTCCACTCACACTTTTAGATAGCAGTTCTACATTTACTTCCATAGCTATACCACAAGAAGGTATATTCATGGACTTTAACGAGCGCGATGCCGTGTCACATTCATTCACCGATGTTCCAACTTCAACAACTGCAATGTTACGATCAGATTTTGTAAATTCACAAGTCGATACATCAGGTCGGAACCATGTGCCATTTTGTAATGCTTCTTCAAGTTCTGGGCACTGTCTTTTTTGATTTTCCTGTGTAGGAGTAGTCGTCATGCTACTGGAGTTAGAAGACTCATAAGAATCTTGTCTAGCATGCAGACATATTTTGAACGTAGCCGATGATGGAAATTGTCTCGTTCCTCGCTTTCTTCCCATTAAAGTTCCATCTAAACTTACAATACGCAATAATACATCTCTTAAACCCCGTTCTAGTTCCCCAATTTTTATATCTAATTCTTCCCTCTCAGATAGTTCTGATGGTGCCGCCTCAAAAGATGCCTTCTGTTTATCAGAATTGAACCCGTTGGAAGCATGAGTGACATTGGTTATCCCGCTCTGTATTTGAACAATTGAATCCACTTGAAAGCGAAAGGAATATACTTCGAATATCTCATCAGTTTCGTCATCGTAAAAAACCAATCTGATCTCATCCACAACACCATTCAAAACAGAAGGGACAGCTACACTCAATGATTCCACTATATATTCTACTACTTTAGGATGCCGACATGCATGACAAGAAACACCATAGTGACGTGTAGGAGAGAAGGCATCGTGCGGGTAGAGTGAGCGTGTGTAGATGATTTCATGCGTGATGCATTCCAGAAACGAACCTAAAATTGTTGACATTTTCGGAGACGAAAAAATCTCAGTTCGCCTGGCTCCAACATTACTTGATGCTATCGTCATATGAAATATGCATGTATTAAATAATGGTCACGAGAGATTGAATGATTGATGATAGAATGAATAATAACAAAAACTCGGAATACAGATTGTGTGAAGTCTATTGATGAACTGAAATAGTTACTTTACACGATGTGCAGTGTACAGTCAACACTTTCCAAATCATTACGAGTACTCACTCTATATTTATATTGGCTATTGGTACACTCTAAATGTCATTACGCGCAATCAATCTTAGGCATGGGTAGAGCACGTAGAAATCAACGTGATGACATTCGTAAGAGAAGAGCTTTGAAACGGAAGAAGATCTTCGGTGATTCGAATGACGTTGACAGTTCCTTAGCTAAGACATTGCGTCAGAGAAATGAAGTGAAACAAGACAAGTGTGCAAGAGATGGGTGTAAAGTCGAATCCAATTTAGAAAATAATTCGCGGCAATTGAAGGAGGCAGATAATGTTATTACAGATGATACAAATGTACACTCGGAATGTTCCGCACCAACGAGTCAAGAGGAGGCAACGAGGGCAGTAAAACCTTTGGACAACATTGAGCGAATGAGAATGCGAAAAAGAGAAAGGAAAGCAAAAAGGCAAGCCAAAAAGGAAAACAAGAAATCGATGTTGTAAAGGTTCGAATCACCTGCTTTCAGATCCTTGTATTCCGATTGATTCAACTCTTTCAATCATTCTCTTCATCTGTAATATCAGAAAACACGTCTTCCGGATATTTTTCTTTTGTGACCTCCACTGGAAGTAGGACAGAATTAGGATAGAATGTGTCAGAGAATCTGATCGCATCATCCTCTAGCTTGGTCCACAGCTTCTTTCCTTTGAAATGAAGAGCGATCAATCCAGCTATAATTAAAAGTATTATACTGAGCATGACTGTCGGTATGACCCAACCCCAATCAGGAGCCAATGAGGAATATCCTACTAATGAATCCTTGGATTGTGATATTTCATCAAAATGTAGTTCATGCACTTCGTCAATGTAGCTACTAATCCAATCGGTATACTGTTCCAGTAACTGTAACACCTTATGGGATATTTCACTCTCAGTCCTGACGCCAACGTAATGGACTTGAACTTCTCCTATTGCACTTCTGCAGTAAGATTCTTTTAATTCTGTTTCAAATACAGAACATGACTCTCGCTTGATCGAATTGATATCAATATATTGAAAATCAGCGAGAACGAGGCCAGTATCATTTATCAGTAGCATCGAGTTTTGATTCTCATTACAACCAAGAAATTCTGCTTTGAATATTCCATTTAATACTTCCAACAGAGCTTTGCCAAGGAGAATGCCTGTTGCGTAGCTTTCTGAACGTATTACCATGGAGAAATAGAGTGAAATCTTATTTGTATCACTACCTACCTCAATATCTTTCTGCATTAGTTCCGTGCAGACAAGGCATGAATTTTCTATAATTGTCACATTTTCTTTGGATATGTTTGCTGTTTTGTTCAGTTGGTGGGATGGAATCACAGATTGATAAGTTGTGATATCGATCGAAGGCATCGAGTTAGACTTCGAAGTGTTTGAAGATACTGAGGGTACAGCCGAAGGTGCGCTTGTATTCGCCACTAATAAAGAACTAGAATTAAATGCAGAGGATGGTGCAGAACTGGAGAATGCTTTTAGGGATTGATCCAAAGAATTACCACTAGTTGTTGGATTTATCGAGGGACTCGTAGATACATTGAATGATGATGCACGTTGTGGTGTTCGTTCCTTTGCATCCATTTTAATAGATTTGGAAGATCGTTTTGCATATTTAGATTGTCCATTAGTGTCCCCTGTGCACTTAAATTCATAGTACTCATGAGATTCTACACTGGATATGTTTCGACTTGGAGCTGGTAAATTAAAATCGTCAAAAACAATTACGCAAAGTTCTTGAAGATCAATATCATAGGTATTGTTCCGATCCACCGCTTTCGCAAAAATTGTCACAGTGTAAACTGTGTCAACGCATAAATTTACGTCTCTGTCACGGATGAAAAAATTAAAAACTTCTCCTTGTTTTCGTTCGATGTTGTTGATATTGCTATCAATGTTTCTAGTCTCAAATATAACAACTGTAGTTGGCTCCTCTCCGTGCAACTTATTTCTTGCGGTATATTCTAATGTGATGGGTACTTCGCATGGTTCAGAGTCGGTCCAATCATTGCAGTCAATAGTTTCACCTTCTACATTTCTAAAACTGCACCTTTCCATGGTAACATCTAGGCAATCTTTTATCGCAAATGCTATATCTAGAAAAGTTAGAAAACTTATCACGGTTGTAACGAGACTTATAAGCTGCATGTTCTTCATTTACTGATAATTCTGACATCAAGAATACATTATACGTTGCATTCGGTTTCATGTGTTCGTTTTGGCCGTTTTTGAACCGAACCGTTGGGTCAATTTGTGAGAAGCGCATTCAAAATTCAGGTGTCGTGAAACGGGACTGGTGATAAGCCCCTTCGATGAACTCACAAAACTGCCACAAACTGTACTGAGAAGTGTTGATATTATGTTTCTATTAAATTATTGAGATGAACGTCACCCGAAAAATTAATTAGTAGAAATATATGGCATGCTGGTTCTATGAATGGATCCATCAGGCGCTCGCATTATCACAATTTCTAGTATTGCATTTTCTGGTATTTTCCAGGTACTCTTAGCATCATCGATACTGTCGTTTTGTTGGTCTTCCGAGCTGCTTTCATTATTATTATATCTTAAAAGATCCAGGATCTTATCTTTAGCTTCATCAACAGACCATGATTCAAAATCGTGTTTCATCAGTTGTTGATTGATGTCATCACTGTGCATCCCAATCGCTAATCCTCGACATGGATACATTCCTGTGACATCTATGAAGTGCAAAGCTCCACATATATTAATATCTGTACGGTTATCAAAGATACCTGAACCTGCACTCGACAAGGTGGCTAACATTCCAACTGTGGCTAGAGATCTTACGCTATCTTGAACGTGACAATCGACAATATAATCAACTAGTCTATTTGCCAATCGTTTGCCATAATCCATATTTCTCTTTTGAAGATTTGATGTCAAAGAAATGGTACCGAATGTCGCAACATCATCTAACACAAGCTCGCGCGCTTTATCAACCAATTGCATTCCATCTGTTCTCCAACCAGAAGTTAACAACAGTGCGCCTGTATCAATTTGCTCAACGCGTTTAGGACCTATGTTACTATCTAATGATCCATCAGGAATATGAATGGCAACGCAAAATATTCCATCTGAACAACGAAGGGTGATAGATGGCGGTGAGGCTTTCACATATTTCATTTGAGGGTTGACGTTTTGTGATGACCCAGCAGTGGAACCTTGGGGTATCACTAAGATAATCAGCCATGACAACCAAAATACAAATTTGAATAACATAATATTTTTTTATGAACCAAAGACGCAGCTTGAGAATGGGACGTGGGTTTGGCGTTTGGAGCTGGTAGAATGAATGAATGAATCAGAGAGTTGATGATTGATGATTGATGATGGGTTGGTGTTTGGTGGGATAAAGGATACAGTTAGTACATGTCACTGAAAAATCAGAACAACAAACAACATAAGCACTCTCTCCTTGAATCGAATCCTTGAGTTTCAAAAACGTTATAAGCATTTTTTTCTTAATTTTTTTTTAAAATGAAGAATGTGTTCCTGACCACGCAAACTTGAAGATTCGTCTCAATGGCAATTTAATTGCAATTAAATCTTGAATTGAAATGATAATTAACCTGTTTGCCATATTCCAGACATGTCCATTCCAATCGAAGACATCAATGGTTCATCCTTCGGGCTCAAGATATTTCTTAGAAGCTCATGTTCATCTTCAGTGTTTGTATTTCCATAAAAATCACTGCCAAAAGTTGCTTCCAATAGCTGTTGGGAGCTTTCTGTAATTACATCTCTTCGTTTATCTACCTTACTACCAAATACGTCGGGAACGTACAAAGCCTTAACGTCAACCTCACTGGCATGTTCTGTTTCCAAATTATCAACCCATTCAGAAAGAAAGCTTTGGCGCAAAACTAACGACATTTTTTGGGAGTGATGAGAAGATATCGACATGGCATTCGGATTTTGTACGTTTGGAGACTGAAAAATTTCACTCATACTGAGACTTGAGCGCATCGACGATTTCATTTGACCATCATTGATAGAGAGACAAGAGCTCAAAGAGCTTCTTAGATTTGATAGTTCTTCATCGTCCTCCGTTGCTGCTGCTGCTGCTGATGGCAAAAACGGTTCTTTTGTAATATTTTCATTGAAACCACTTAACTCTTTCAGGAAGTGATGTACCATAGCAGAAGATCGCGCCATTTCATTTTCTATTTCTGCCCCTTGTGATCTGAGAGTATTTATTTTGTCTTGCATATTTTTTAAGATTAAGCTATTTCGCGATGTCCAATCGTTACCATTTTCATTCAGTTGGTTTTTGATTATTGGTGGTGTCGTTGGCTTTAGAGGGGTATGATGAATGTGAGCCTGATTACTATCATATCCATCGTAAAATTTATTTGAATCACCTACAGATACTTCATCCTTATGTTCAATCATATGCTCCATATGATGTTGATATCCGTGACCTTGCGGACTGCTTGCCTTAATGCCTCCATATCTTACATTCCATTCTTCACTATACGGCGAAGAAATATTTTGATTATGTAAATTTAAATATGTGGCCTGAGAAGCAAGCGATTGTCTCATGGCATCAGAGAGGTCTGAAGATGACTCAAGTTGCGAGCAATGAGTGCTAGTCTGTGAAAAACGAAAGTCGACAAATTTCCCTTCTGCGGGATCAAAAATTCGCTTCACACCTGACGCTAGAGGATTCTCATCAACATATTGTTTAAGAGAGTCTTGTTTTTGATATTCATGAGGTGGTTGGTAGTAAGCATGATGTTCCAAATGAGCATTATTTGGTACATACATGGAATGATATCGCTGCTGAGTCGTTGCCATTTCTGGCATGGAAATATTGGGTACATAATAGCAGTCTTGACCTTTTGACTGAGGAGAGCGATGCATGTCATCAAACACTGATCTCGCACGAATAGAAATCATTTGCTCCAAGGCACGCTGTAATAAAGTAATAATGAGTTTCAAACTACTTGGATGTGATTCAGTAGATCCAATCAGAACAATTTTCGAAGAAACCTTACCACATCAACTTGTACGGATGTCTCGTGAATCTGCTTCGCAAGATCCGGGGCTCCTTCGCGCAATGCCTGTCTAGTTTTTTCCACGGCTTTCTTGTCCCCAATGTCGTACCATAAATCGGTTTGAGGGTCTTGTTTTAAGAATCTACCAGGTGGATTCAATCCCCTAATGTGTTCAACTATCTTTATCGCGAACATTGGTTTGCTAGCTTTTGCCTATCAAATAGAAAGGATAACAAATTTTAATGATCAGGTAGGTTAGTAACTATTCATTTGAAACTTCGGTTTGGTAGTCATATCAGAAGGGGACGAACAATATTCCTGTTGTGTATGTATCTTACCGTGGCCACATATTCAGCTCTGAGAGCTTTTACGAGTGATTGAAAGAATCGATTCCCCTCATGATTATTGATTGCACTTCCGCGCCCACAAAGGACATCATTATCCCTATATTCCGATGTACCGGTAAGCTGATTCATGTGTTCTATTTCCCGTCCGAATTTCAGATTGATTCGAATGAATGGACACAAGTGTTGTCTTCTATAACTTGAAAGAATACGTTCAGTCGTGTGAAAACGACGAAAGAAAACGAGGAATGACCGCGTCAGTGACGGTGCTATGGTATAGGATAGTACCATCTCTCAGCTCTCAGCTCTCAGCTCGATGCTTGATGTAGGATGCTTGATGCTTGTTTGTGTTGAGCTCGGAGAGCTTGGAAACAAATCACAAAACAATTACAGACTTAAAATCAACACAAGTCATCCAATCCGATATGAAACCCTTAAAAATTCTAACATTGCTACCCTGCGTTCATTCATTTACAATTGAGTTAGGGTACGATAGAAGTAATAGAATTTCTCTAGGTTCTACTCCATCGAAACGTATTCCTCGTCGTGACTTAAAGAAAGTAAGTTCTTTTCAAGGAATAGCTACGAAGATTTCACCAAATATATACAGAGACAATCCGAATTGATACTCACTTTTAAAAATATCTTTTACTACAAAACAGAGAAGTAGAAAAAATCGCGATGGAACATCCAAAACATTTTCACCAACTGAAACTGAAGTCGACACTCCCATGCAAATAACTGAAATACGTCCTCTTATACGATCTAAATCTGTAGAGGCCGGTGAAGACTATTGGATAGACGAGGAAGACTTGAAAAAAAGTATCGAACGACAGAATGCAATTAGGAACAGAAAGGCGCTAGAGGGGGAAATCAGTCAAGAGAAATTGGTGTCAGAAGTAGTAGCACCGTACAAACAAAATTGGATTGGGCTTATTTCTGTCTTTGTGGTAGCTATATCCTTCATTGTATCAAAATTCCCAGAACTTTTGGATACTCCCCAGATTACAATTCCAGATCTATAGATGACAGATACACCCGAAACAACGATACCGAAATTAAACAACGATACCAACATTATAATTTCACAGAAGAGTATACTATGAAATATGATAAATCAAGACAAAGAAATTGTTCCAGATTCATTCTGTAACTATGCTTTTTTTAAAAATTAGATATGAATAATTCATTCATTTACATATATTGCTCATTGATATTCTTCATGTCATCGGCTATGGTTTAAGTCACTGTTTTCTTTACAAGAGTGTTCAAAAGCTTTTGAACTTCTTGACTCTTGACTGTGTGCTATGAACCATGAAGGTACCGAGTATTTCCAATTTCCAATTGATGTTTGTGTGATGTCATGTTGTTATTTGGTAACCTCTTGCCTACCCCTAACATCCAACTAAAAGAACATGCGAGGCGAGAGGCGTCATCCAAAATTTCAAAATAGAAAAATTCTCATGTGAC
>Ga0213868_10003101_pt1 | contig 15622 bp, 12 predicted proteins | sample PICome_9_FD_160087 | JGI IMG/M metagenome (GOLD analysis project Ga0213868, IMG submission 160087) | Coastal seawater microbial communities near Pivers Island, North Carolina, United States - PICO127 | ecosystem: Environmental > Aquatic > Marine > Coastal | place: USA: North Carolina...
GCTGGTTGACTACGTTCGGCTTTACTGGTACTACAGCGTCAAATGCATGTTTAGCATGGTATTTCGTTTGCATCATCGCGTTTAAAATGTCATCAAGAACATATGCTACCCGTATTGAGCTGCTGATGTACGTATACGTCTTGTTCCTTGCTGCATTCATCCCTAGCTTTTATCTATCCTTGGATCTCCTCAATCCGCATGCACGTGATAGTTTCTGCACCATTGTGCCGTATGCAGTAAATTGTGATGACAGTGAGAAATATCGTTGGGATGAATGTGAGTGGGGTGATAAAGATGAAGAGGATTTCTACAGATATGCGCGATTGGCTGTTTATGATCTTACCTTGCAGTTCGTGTTGATTGTGGTAGGCATGTCAATCATTCTTTGGACTGTTTTTCGAAATAGAAAGGAACTTAAAATCCTTATTGAGAATGAAAGCAACACCCATGGAAATGAAGCATTAGATAATCATGACGACGATGAAACTCCTCTGCCACAACACAGGATACAACTCCTTAGAGACTTGAAGTACTCACGAGTCTTAATTGTACAAGCACTGATGTATATTGCCGCATATTTGTTGACGTGGATGATGAATTTTCTATCCTTCCAATTCAGTATTTCTATTTTTGCGTCAGAACTCATAAATGCCATATTATTCCCGATTCAAGGCTTTTGGAACTTGCTAATATTTCTTTACGATAAGTCGTATCTGATTCGTCAGAGTGACGGTAGTATCAGTTTCTTGGAAGCCGCGCGACAAATCATATCATCGCCCATGGATATACCCACAATGTTATTATCTGATATTTCCTTTCTGAACGTTGAAACAAAAGATCATGTTTCGGCGGAGGGTGAACGAGTTCATGGTCTTGAACCCATATTAGACTACGCAATGTCTGAGATAGCATCCGAATTTGATGGTTTATCTGAGTTGCGTGATCCGCAAATGAGTGTTGCGGATTCATCATCAAGCAGTTCAGAAAAGGTATTTTCAATAAGTGGTGTATTGAGTATAGATGAAGCTTCGCGGAAGAACTATGTGAAAACTCATGAGAGTGAACGATGAACCTTGCACCAGCTACTATCTTTTCAATCGAAATTATTTTTTATAAAAAATAAGTTCTGATGTAACTTCAGACTTCGTCGTTTCTGAAAACATGATTTGTTTTTATTTATATCGAAGATTTTATAAGAAGTGACCTATGTTTCTTGTTTATTTGGTAAAATAACGCCCATAAACGTGCGGTGCGGATTACTTACTTACTTAGTTTAGATTTGTGAGAAGAATTGCAATTGTGGATTGTGGAAGCATCAAGTAACAAGCACCAAGGAACAACTCTACTCTGTATCACCGTATCATCTTATCTACAAGATTATACTAGCTGCTTCTATCTAGAGAAACCTATTTAGAAACACTTATGGGTCCGTTTGTTTTATGTATTATACTTTTGTTAGTTTTCATCTTTGTAAACAAAGAACCACACAGAAAAGATGATCGCACAACGACAGACGTTATTTTAGGTCTTGTATTTAAACTGTGCTTTCCTCTACATAAATTTGATCAAGAGCCAAATACCAACACACAGATATTCACACCTTCAAGTTTCTTAGTACACATGAGGCACAGATTGAAAATGATGACATCATGGATTAAGTGGATCATTTTAAATATTTGGGGTTTTCACATTAAAATGCGGTCAAAACCTAAACAGTATCTTTTGAGTGGATCAGTCACTGTCGAAAGGATTCATGATATACTATCACTCTGGGAAGTTTGCAGTAAAAATCAAAATGTCTCTGTGCTGGGTTCATTAGGTACTCTTCACAACTCAAACGAGGTGGAAATTACATTGACTTGTTCTTCTGATTGCATACATGGAGACGAGATTGAATTTCGAAAGCCAACCACAGGATTATTTGGTAATTTTTACAAAACGTTTGATACATGCGGACTAAAGGATTTCTCTGTTTTTATAAAAAGAGATATTCCGATAGTAGTCTGGTTTCATGGCGGAGGAATGGTATTAGGAGACTCTTGTGATGAAGGCATCTTTCTGCCATATGTCTTATTCATGAGATCTAGAAAAAATCTCATTTGGCTATCAGTAAATTATAGATTGGCACCAGAACACCCATTCCCTTCTGCTGTAATTGATGGATTATCTTTGCTTCACCATCTTATTGTCAAGCATCCAACAACGCCAATTCATATTGGGGGGATCTCTGCAGGTGGAAATCTTAGCGCGGTTGTTGGATTGGAAACCTTTCGTAAATATCCATCCGTAGTGAAGAGTATCGTTAGTTTAGATCCTATGTTAGATCATCGTATGTGTTCGAAAAGTCATTCACTTTACAAATTGTCCCCATTCTGTCCATCTAGTTTTCTTCGGTATTGTTGGACGGTTTACCTTCAGCTTTTTCCATTCCAAGATGAAAAGACTGTTGCGAAGTTACGACAGAACAGTGATCAAAATGATACTAACAATATTCAAAGGCTAATATCTCCAATAGTCGATTTACCGCTGAATTTGGATTCTAAACTTGCACCATATTTTCTTGTGAAAACATCAAAGAACGATGGACTACGAGACGAAGGGTTAGAACTAGTGAATAGCCTGAAACATGCTGGAGCTCGCTTTAAAGCTTATGAAAGCGTTGGTAGCCATGAGGTCAGTATTATACTTGATTATGTTGTGTTTGATTCGATCATGAAAACATGGTGTCAGCTTTTGTTTGAAACTTGAAATGATTGAAACCTTCCTCGTCGGATTGGTGTTGAGAATATTTCAAAACGAAGAAGTACCATCGATTGATTTCATCATTTTTTTTCAAAACATATCGTTTCTCTTGTCACCCAGTAAATCGATTCGAGAAGAATCATGACGCTACGAACATACAAAAGAATTCATTCAGTGCCACTTGAGACGGATGGAAATGAGTCCTTCAAGCGCCTTTGTGTGGAAAGCGACTTTTCCGATTATGAATCGAATGGTGACGAGAGTGACGTAAATGAGCCATCCCTCATTGATGTTCTTGGATTGTTTTCCTCTCGCACGTCTACAAATAGAGATGTATCGTGGGATTACTTTCATGATCTGATTTCAAAGCGCCCTGAACAAGTAACCCCGCTTCTTTTTCATCAAATTTTGATGATTCCTAATCCACTCGTTACTCTGGAGGTCATCACAGCATTGATGGCTGCGAATCCATATTTGATGACTGGAGAGGCAGTAAAATTTTTGGCGTCCATGCCATGGATCCCACTAGAACACGTTCATCACATTATTTCTTTGGAACAAACTAACCTAGAGAGTTTGGTCTTCTCTGATAGCGAAGATGAGGACGATAGCAGAAGCAGCTACGGAGTGTTTGAATCAGTTGCATCAAAGTGGTTAAAAGTGTTTGATACACTCCAACATAAGGATGCACCACCCCCACGACTTGACGTTACCGAACTGATACTAGACTGGCTCATCCCTGACCTCATTGAGCATCATGACATTGAAACTATTTTTAGTCGATATTCACTATCAAAATCATCCTGTCATTCAAATCATATTATGTACCTCATACAAGTCCTCGGGATTTTCATGGAATGCTTTCAAGAGATTGATGACATTGAAATACAACGTACATTTCATGAATCTTTCCAAAGGGTCGTCTGCGACTCTGTGATTTTGAGCATAATCTCCGATTGGTCTGATGAGGACGCTGAACGTGGTTTGCGTACAATATTTGCAACAGTGCGCATGTCCGAATACGGTATCACTCGTATTACAAACTCAACTGCTCTCAAGATTTCATTCATCAAATCGAAATTTGAAACATCCAAGTTTTTAATGCTCTCTTGCCCCTATTCCGTCCTTGGAGCCGACTTCAGCACAGGCAGAGAAGGTCGTGCGATTCCGACGCCTCTCTCAGATCTGCTACCAAATTTAATGCAAATTCTGGCTGAAGATAATGAGCACGAGCAAAGACTAACATTAGTTCAGCTTTTCATTGAAAAATATATTAGTCTGACACTGAATCCAGAGCTGAAATTGTCTCATTGGTATGGCGAGATAAGAAATCATAGGGTATATTGCTGCGCTGGGTTATTCACGTCCAAACCCACATATTTTTGGCGAGGAGTTCATAGACCCTATTTTCATTCCCCTGCTAACATTCTAATCACTGATTACAAAGAAGAATCGGATAAGTTTTTCTGTGGTATCATTAAATTTCTCTTGGATCTAGAGAAATCATGTGCCAACGGACCAAGAGCAAAAGGGACTTTGAACCCATGCATTGAATGGCATTTGATGTCAATATTTGTATTTTTTGTTGGGCACCGAAAGTGGAATCTAATCGACTGGGCTGTCAAAGAATACCCTTTAGTTCTACACGCACACTCTCGTATGAGTGGTTTGTCTGGTTCAAAAAGCAATGGTACTATCTTACACCTTTTGGGTCATTCAAATGGGGTTCCTGCGTCATTGATTCAAAGCGTTATCCTGCAGGGAGTAAGGGTCGGTATCGGTCGAGGAGGTTTGTTAGTAAAAAATGAATTGAATGAATTACCTCTAGAGCTCATTTGCAAAAAGAAAGGCCGAGAATTCATGAAGCTGTTCCCCTTTCTTCTCAAGGCTCAAAACCCCAAATTGATCACAGTCGCGGATCTAAAAGAGAAAGGGTTGTTTCATACAGTTTCTAGAGGAGGCCAGTGTGCGTTTGCCCTGCAGCTATTCAAACTATGTCCTGAAGTTTTAGGTATCGTTGATGACAAAGGTCGATTGCCGCTTCATAATGCATTAGATCCATTGAGTTCTAGTAATCCTTCTATTTTTCGATTACTCCTCCGAGAAGGACTGAAGCAAGGAGTTGGATGTGAACAAGGAGGTTTGGCTGGACTTCTTGTGAAAGACTTTCAAGGGCTGACACCATTGGATTTGCTTGTGTATAGAGAGCCAGACGCCAGAAACTCATTAGTAAAGGTTTTATACGAAGGAATAGTTTCAAATGTCCCACTTGTTTCATCTTTACTAATGCGGCCTATGCTATATACACCAAAACCGGAAAATAGCAGTAATAATCGTCATCGAAATTTCGCGAGAGAATTGCAAAATTGGGCCAATTGTCGTAGAATGTACGATCGAAAACTTTTGAGCATCATAACAACATTCAAGGAATCTCGCACGATACCTGATTCGAATGGGCGGTTACCAATTCATATTGCTATAGAGAAAGGTTTAGGTGAGCTGGGAATGGAATTGAGCCTAATTAGATACTCACGCTGGATCCACGAATCGGGTGTATCTGATGCTGCCAAAGCTTACCTGGCATTGAGAAATGAGTCGTATTGTCTCCTATGTGTCGATCCCGCAACTGGTTTGTTCCCATTCCAAATGGTAGCTTCGAAGGAAGAGTTAAGGACGACTGATTCTGAGACGCATTCCAAACGAATTAGTTTTTTATCAGAGATTTACACGATGCTTCGCCTTGAACCAACTGTTCTATTCGCATAAGATCGGTAATTTGTGGTTGGGCTTTCAAGAGTTTGATGGATAAATGATTTAATTCTGATATTTGAAAATTCATTTCTTCATATGTAATTCTAATATTAAAAAAAAACCCATACCGTAGCATGTGTTTTTTAAATTCCGTTTTTCTTAATAATCTGATAAAGCACAGCCGCCAATCCCACCATCAAGACAATGCACATAATATCGACACATACCTTATCTGCAGACCTTACTTGCTGCAACGTTTCCTTCATTTTGGCATTGACGTTCTCGATATGGTCATGTGCAGCATCAATTTTTGTCCCGACATTATCCAACATTTGATTCTGACGTTTGACTTCTTCATTTTGCATCTGAGCAATTTCAGCCAAATCTTGAATACCCTCTCCAATTTGATCCAGTTGCATATCAAAATCTTCATCTCTGGACTGAATAGTCTGAAGCATTTGATGCTGTTGGTGGGTAAGTTCAACACCATCTGTTTCAGAGGATGCCCATCCCCCGCTTCCACCTTTTCCTATTTTGTTATTTGTTTTCGTGTTTCGATAAATTCTAGATGAGTTGATATGCATATATAATGCTTCAAAATAAGGTAGAAAGGATATACTCACCTGGCTTTGGAAGATCATAAACATTCAACGCCTGAATGTTGAGACCAGCTGCAGCTGCTTCCTTGGCTGAAGACCTATCATACCTTTTCTTTTGCAACTCACGAACCTTACTTAATTCTGCATACAACCTTTGTACCAGTGTCTGTTGCGTATCCAACTCCTCTTGTGAAAATTTACTACGTTTCTTCCGTGCCTCTGACTTGTAAATGGAATTAAGTTCCTCCCATTCGGTATTGGCCTGTTTGATTTGTTCTCGAATCTGTGCCTGTCTGGCAATAACCTCTTTTGGATTATTACCATTAACAACACTGATCTGACCTCTTGTCATTGCCTGATCTTCTTGCAAAAGCCCATGAACCGTCTTGAGACGATCAACGATGGTGGATTTCAATTCCAGGAAGCGACTCCCTGCCTTTTTTGCCGCTTTTCCACGACCCATCATGGCTGTAGATTCGGCACGATGTCTCTTCTCTTCCATGGATGATTTAGGCTTTGCACCTACATCTTCTTGGATAGCATAAAGCTTGGTTAGGAGGTCTAGTAATTCTTTATCGTCCTTGCCAGTCATGGTTGCTATACTGTGTGAAGAATGATTCAGGTATTTTTACCAATAACTCTTTTACCTTTCAATGAAAACCCTTTTTCGTCCAATGCTAGATATCTTTAAGAGTGCTTTCTTAGGTAGAGAGTGTTAAATGTATTTACATATAACTATCTCTACTTGCTTCTTTGTGAACTCTCTGAAACTACTCGTACCTATTACGAATTATCGCGTTCGTTGGAAAGACTGAAAAAAGCTAAAAGCGTCGAGACGTTGAGGAGAGCCCCCCCGGTTAGGGTTGGGGAGTTAGGAAACGTCAAAAAGGTTTAGGAAGCCACAGCCCTCATCGCAATCAGCTATCAAAGACAGAAGACAGACACAAAACACAAAAAAAACAGAGAACAGAGCACAAAGAACGCATTGGAACACATTCAAACACAGACATATAGACAAATGAGCAGGGAAGCAACCATGGAAGACGTACAGACTCTGAATGAGTTCATTGAGAAACAAGACTGGGAATCGGCAATAAAGTTTCTAAGCAATGGGGAGCCTACCTTATCATCCTTCAAAGAATGTATATATAAAAATATAGTGTCAAAAAGAGACTACAATCAATCAACTCCATGTGTCGCTTTGATGAGATCCTATTTTTTTAAAAGATTTGACTCCATAGAATTATTTGAGAAGGTTCTAATGATAACATCCGCGGAGGAAATCAATAGTTGGCCGCCACCTTTTTTTCTTACGAGATGTTCCCCCCTATTTTCAGATATTTTATCCATGTACAACAATACAATACGATTAAGCAGAGATAATTTGTTATCTTTAATGAAATCTCTCATAGATGTTCATCCAGAGGTACTAAAAGAAGAAGTATACAGAGGTGGATTCATACCGATCCATGTAATGTTCTCTTTTAAAGTTGATCGAATATTCAGAACCGAATATTGGCTGGATATAGTTACTCGATCTTTCCCGGAAAGTGTGTTAATTGAAAACCATGGGGGCTTAACTCCTCTTCAATTGTATTTTGATAATTTCATTGATGGTTCTATTCGCACAAGTATTGTGGAAAAAGAATATTATGACAATATTACAACATATGATTTATTTTCAGACACCAACTCATGGAGGTCCATGTTGCTGTTGTTTCGAACTGCAGCTTCAGTATCATATCATGATGTCAGATTAAATATCCATGATTATGGTTCCACTTGGCCTCTTCATATGATAGTGCAATTGGAATACTTGACAAAACAAATGCTACATGTTGCGTTGCAGATTCATCGACGTGAGCTGAGTGTGAAGGACAACAATGGTAATTTACCGTTGCATTGTATACTCAAGAGCAAATTATCTTCCAACGAGTTATCGGAAATGAGCCGTGATTATCGATTGTGGAAGGTAGTTAATAGGTACACTGATGCGGTAGGTGTACCAGACAGCAGTGGGAATTTTCCCATCATGACTGTGGCCAAGACTCGCCCCTTATGGAATGATGCCATAATGAAGTTTCTAGAGTATGAACCGAAAATTTCGTTCCAGAAAGATCCTGATTACGATTTCTATCCATTTCAACTGGTAGCCATATCTTGTGAGAGTTGTCCTAGAAATCGATACCAAGGAGCAATGGAACTCTCTTCTTTGTTTTCATGTATTCGGATTTGCCCCGAACTTGTAACTGACAAAAAAATAGTTGTAGAATCAACATAAACAATTTTAAATTCTTTTAAATCGTTTCTTTCATGGCGCTATCGATAGCTTCTTGAATAGTAGAGTGTTGAAAATGGAATCCACTATCCAGAAGCTTTTGTGGATGGGCCTTTACCCCACCTAAGAGCATCTCTTCACCCATTTCCCCGAACATGAGTTTCACTGCAAATGCTGGTAAAGGAACAATAGTCGGTCTTCCTATCGCTTTTCCAAGTGCTGAGGTGAATTCAGCATTGGTCGCTGGCGTAGGAGCAATTACGTTTACCGGGCCTTGAAGCGAATCATTCTCAATGCAATGCACGATAGCTCTGGCAGCATCACGAGCTGATATATAACTGAAATACTGCTGTCCAGATCCAACAATTCCTCCTCCACCAAGGAAAAAGATTGGATAAAGTTTACCAAGAGCACCGCCTTTTTTACTTAGAATTGGCGCCAGTCTTAAGTTTACAAGCCTATTGTTCGTCCCTTCTCGAACTGCCTCCTTCGATGCACCTTCCCATTGACGAGATACCTCTGCTAAGAAACCAGGCGTATTGGATACATCTGTACTTTCATCAGGTGTCGGAAGAGGTTCATTCGATGCTATAAAGTGATTACCATAGACACCTACACCAGAAGCTACAATGTATGTTGTAGACTTATCTGAATCTGCAATTGCTGAAGCCAATGCTCGTGTTGGACCTACACGAGATTTCAAAATGAAATCTTTCTTTTCCTTTGACCAGGCTTGGATACCGAGATATCCAAGTGGACCAGGTAGTAGTCCACTACCGACATTTTCTCCTGCAAGATGAACGATTGTATTAATCTTTTTCAAAGCGTCCGCATTGATCACATCCATTCCATTTGTTGCATAGGGATTCCACGGCAAAGTAGTTACTGCTTTTTCTTCTACAACATTGATTTTTTCCACGTTATCAGACCTGATCAACTTTACTATTCGCAGTGGCTTTCCTTTCAGCATACCATTCCTTTTGGACGTTAACAATTCATCCATCAAAGCCGTTCCAAGTAAACCGGATGATCCAGTGATTCCTACTGTATAGTAAGTATCATCTTTGATACTGTTTTCTTTCGATGACATGGTGCTAAGTGTTTTGTATTGGAATGGTGACGTCAAACCTGAGGTTTTTGGCTTTGATACTCTTAATGAAAAACTTGCACATGAAACCACCGTAAATCTATGGGCAGTTGAGAATATAGCCAAGGTCATGCTAATGTTTATGTTATGTGTATTGAACAGTTCGTGTACAATAAGAACGATTCGGAAGGCGGAAAAATGGAAAAAGTGAGCCAGGTTGCAGGTTGATGTGAGTCAGATGTCGGTTGCAAATTCGCCTATTGACCTCGTACCTCGTACCTCGTACGTATTAAGATAAGTCAAACAAACAGCGGATAACGCTTCGATTTCATTCATACACAAGTTTCGTCAACGCAAATGAAGTGCAACAACATTTTCCTATTGATTGTGGCGATAAAGTCAGTGACGGCTTTTGTCCCTACCATTCGAAATTCAATTCGAATGTTACCATTGCATAGACGCATGTCCAACAATAATAACGAAGGCGAATCGAGGCGTGATGTGATTAAGAAACTTGTTGGAGGTGCAGTAGCAACAGGAATTGTTGCTAATGGTGTTTCGGTGCAGGGACCATCACCCTTTCAACCTGCTGTAGGGTCAATGAACAATAAAGTCGTCGTAATCACTGGTGGTAATACAGGTCTTGGTCTTGAATCTGGTAAGAGATTAGCATCAGCTGGTGCAACCGTTGTTCTAACAAGTAGAAATGCGATGAAAGGAGCGCGTGCTGTTCAATCAGTAAAAGACTATGTAAAACAAGTTACAGGAAAGACATCGGATGATGATGTCAACGTCTATACCATTCCATTGGATTTATGTGATTTGAAATCAATTCAAGAGTTTCCTACTTTGTTAAAAGAGAGTGATGCCGTCAAAAAAGGCGGCAGTCCGTATATTGATGTATTGATGAACAATGCCGGAGTGATGGCAATTCCTGAACTTCAACTGACAAAAGATGGCTTTGAAAAGACTTTTATGAGCAATCATCTTGGACATTTTGCCCTAACTAGCTTGCTGACACCCATGTTAAACCCTAAGGGATCGCGAGTGATCAATGTCAGCTCTTCTGCCTATTTGATTGCATCCAAGGGCCTTGAAATGGATAACTTGAATGCCGAGAAAGGTTACAAACCATGGGATGCCTATGGAAGATCCAAACTTGAGAATATCCTGTTTACTAAAGAATTGCAGAGGCGTGCAGACGAAGCAGGAAAGAAAATAACTGCTGTAGCCCTGCATCCAGGAGCTGTCAGAACAGATTTGCCACGATACATAATTGGAGAAGATAAATTTGTTTCCATGGAAGATGTCAAACCTACTGCTACTGATATTTTGAAGCTTCTTCCTGCATTCTACTTCACGAAAAATGTACAAAGAGGGGCTAATTCCCAGATTTATCTTGCTTCTGTGCAAGGGAACGATAAGGATATTGCAGGAAAGTTCTTTTTCAATATGAAAGAGAACACATTACTGCCTGCGGCAACAGACATGGAAAAAGCAAAGGAACTTTGGAAGAGAAGTGAAGATATGACTGGTATTAAATTTGCTCTAGAATAGATTATTTAGAAATGAATATATAAATCTATTAGATGCCTATAGTATGTATTTATATTTAGACATGGTTTGAATCAATTTATAGCACTTGCGTCAATTCGACCGTGTGGACCCATCTTTTGTTTCATTTTGTTGTTGTTCAAAATGCTGCTTCAACGGTTCTTCAAATATATATTTACCAGATATAATTCCAATCACAGACCCAAAAACTATATTAGACATTTGAGATGCTCGTGATCGACGCATCGAGGGTCTATGAAACGTTGTGTGGTTCAAGTGAGATACCAAAAAATGTAGGCGATATTGCTTTGTTGAGAATCATTTTCATAGCGCATTGAAACAACAACTACTCACTTAAGTCCAATGGATCTTCTAAACTTTTCTATGAAACTCATTCATGTAACTGCTATATCGGATAATAATTCTTTCTGTTTGCTAAGTAACTAACTTCTTTGGCTGCCAAAGTTGTGTTTTGTGTTGGTTCCTTGTGGATATAATGTTAGGAACTAAACAATAAGGATAGTCCTCTATTTTCGAGTAATTTAGCTCTTCCCCGTTTTGGGTCACAGAAGAGAAGGTTAACTCCAAACCTCACCAATCACCAACCTCCAACCTCCAACCTCCAACCTCAACCCTCAACCCTCAACGCTTAAAATGGTAAATTATAAGAACAGCAATGGTTCAAAGTATCAACACTAAAGCGCTCTTAACATTAGCATCCGTGGTTCGCCGCCCTTTTCTTGCCGCTCCTCATGTCCACGTACAAACCATATCCGAGGTCAACTTTCAATCCATGAGGGATTACTGTGGTATTAAGGCAGTGATTTTTGATAAAGATAACACACTTACTGCACCTTACGCCACTGAGATACATGATGATGCTGCTCTTGGGCTTAAGAACGCCCTCGACGTTTTTGGTCATGATAATATCGCCATTTTGAGTAACTCTGCTGGAACGAAGGACGACAAAGATTACGAAGATGCCATAAAAATTGAACGCGATATGGGAATTAATGTGATTAGACATGATGAAAAGAAACCAGGTGGGTTAGAGGAAGTTTTGCAGCACTTTGCAAATCATGGAGTGGAAAGTCCATCTCAAATATGCATGGTGGGGGACCGACTTTTGACGGATATAGTCTTTGGTAATCTCTTTGGTATGCTGACTGTGCATTGTATGCCATTATGTAGTGGGAGTGATAATAAGGCGGATAATAAAGTTGCGAGTATGATAAGAACCATGGAAAACAATCTGTTGTATCATAGCAAACTAGGGACATTGGTTATGAAGAAGAGAATACCTCATGCTGTGTGGCAAGGGGAAGAGACTTGTTCTTTAGTTTACCACCATGATGCGAATGAAGAGGGGAATGGCAAAGAGCCTTTAGAACCATTGAAGCAATGAGTACTAATGAATGAATGAATGAATGTCACATTAGCAGTATTAAAAATGCTTGTAAACAATTACAAATCATGACTTTGAGTAATATTATTCTGCCCTTTGACACATTCTTCTGATTGTGTCCATGTTTTTTGAAGACCAGCTTGTTAGTTAGTTCCATTTAGCAGGTCATAGAAAAATGGATGCTCAGGAAAGAATCAAGCGAAGACGTGATGTAATATTAGATCGACAACGAAAGTTCAACAATGACAATGATGCTTCAAGTGTGTTGATAAAACACGGCGACAAAGAAATCACGACAAAAGCAGAAAATCAAGTTGCCGCCTCCGTGTGTAAGCTGAAACAGGAATTGCAAAATTCTTCGAGTGAACTTTCGAGGATCAAACTTGCATTTCAAAATACTGAAGTTACACAGCAAATAAAAAATGAATGTCTTCGAGAGTTAAACTTCAGCATGACAAAGAAAGAGGACGAACTATCGGAAACAGAAAGCTCTTTGAATGAACTTTGGTGTACAATAGAAGAAAATAAAGACGTGAGAGATATTTATACCATGTTAGAAAGACTGAAGGTCAAGTATTCAGTTATATTCCAAAGAAAAGACGTTATCATCAAAGAACTACGACAACGAATCTGCGATAGGGAAGAGGATTATTTGACATGTTTGAGAGAGGGCGAAGAAAAAATAGATTCTGTTAGAAACATAATTGAGCAATCCCTAATATCAATGGAAACTTTGCGTAAAGAAGAATTGAAACTAATTGATGGTGCATACAACGAGGAACGAAATGACATGATAAAAGAATACGAACAGACGTTGACTCAATTACTTTCTCAAAACTCAATGGTAGCAAGTGACAATATTCATCAAATTGCTATAAATTACAATGAGAAGGAAGATCAAAAGTTGAAATTACAAAATGAACTCGACTTAGAGTTTGATTCGTTGAAGGCTAAGTTGTTAGACGATGTTGCGAAGTTGGAACGAGAGTTATCAGTTTCAAAGTGCTTTTATGATATAAATATCGATCAGATAGGATACAATTATCGGGACCTGAATACAAAAAACAACGAACACGCAGAAATAATTAAGAAAAGACGAAGTCGCTTATCACATTTCAAAGGACGACTAAGGCAAGAGATTGAAAGATTTAGAGACTCGGACAACAAAGAGACGAAGAAGATTTTAACACTGGAAGCCGATTGCAAACGTTTAGAAGGCCAACACAGAAATCTCGTATCAAAACTTCATCGTTTCGAAATAATGGAGGATCAAAAATATCAGTCAGCCATGATTATGTATAAAGATGAAGAGTCCAATCTGAATGCACGCATAAAACAGTCAAATATCTACATATCTAACCTACTGTCGGGAACAGAAAATGAGTCAGAGACCAAAGAAGACTTTGCGTTGCAATTAGAAAAACTTGAAATTGTTTTGGTCCAATATAGCATCTTGTTAGAGGAAGCAACCAAACGGAGAAAAAGTGTTCACGGCATTAAAGAACTTAATGGAGTATTACAATCATCATTAATCGAGGCAGAAAACAACGATATCAGCAAATCGTTGATAATCGCCCCGTTATAAACTAGGAACTTGAATTTTGTTGTATATATGGACTTGGATCAAAGCTTACTGAGTCGATACGCCTTTTTCACTTCCATCCTTGCGACTGTTCTCTTATGAACTGCATCTGGTCCGTCAGCAATACGAAGTGTGCGCATGCTAGCAAGCGCTCGTGCCAGTATAAAGTCGCCACAAACACCTGCACCTCCATGAATTTGGACAGCTCTGTCGATAACTCTTATCGCCAAGTGAGGAACAGCATATTTGATCATAGCAATCAAATCTCGAGCCTTATGTGGACCATAGCTATCAATTGCTGATGCGCACGAGAGAGTAAGTAACCTAGCTGACTCTAGATCAGCCTTAGAATCGGCAATCATTTCCTGACATCCACCGTGTTGACACAGTTTCTTGCCGAACGTTTCTCTTTCTAATGACCTCTGTATCATCAGTTCATAACACCTCGCAGCAAGACCTACAGCACGCATACAATGATGAATCCTTCCGGGCCCAAGACGAGACTGGGCTATTTCAAATCCACGTCCCTCTCCAAGTATCAAACAGGACTCATCAAGATGAATATTATCCATGAGAACTTCTGCATGACCATGTGGCGCATCATCATAACCAAAAACAGTGAGAGGTCTAACTAATATAATGTTCTCCATGGGAACAATCACCACTGTATGCGAACTGTGCGTGTCCTTCGATATCTGCGAGTTCATTTTTGCGAGTACAAGTGCTACTTTCGTTCTTGGATCCATTGCACCTGTCGACCACCACTTTTTTCCATTTAAAATATATCTAATCTTTCCACCCTCTTTGACCTTCAATAGACTAGTTTCAATATTGGTTGCATCTGAGCTGGCAACATCAGGTTCAGTCATTAGAAACGTGCTCCGTATTATCCCCTTCAATAAAGGTACAAGATACTGCAATTGTTGTGCCTTAGTTCCATGTTTTAAAAGCACTTCCATATTTCCTGTGTCTGGAGCATTACAATTGCACGCTTCAGGTGCTAGAAAAGATCGCCCCATGACTTCACAAAGGATACCATATTCTCTGTTTGTCAAATATACGTTAGGAGCCAAATCAGACGGGATATAATTCGGCAAAGGGTGATCCCGAGGTAAAAATAAATTCCACAACCCCAATCGTCTTGCTTCTAATTTAAGATCTTCAATGATTGGAGGAATGGCTTCTATGCTCCATCGATCTGCCCCCGACCGTGTTGACATGTGTTTTTCATAAATGTCTTCTGCAGGAATACAACATTTTTCAACGAATGTTTCCAATGTTTCTTTCAATGTTTGCACTTCGGGCCTCAAAGTTAACAGAGGCAACGATGATGATGACATGATGGATGAAATGAGGCAATCAATACAATGAATGTCATCTACCTGAAGAGCATTACTTTAGAGTTTACACAGTTCGTACACAGTTACACAGACTACTAAACTATTGAATGTAATGCCAGGTTAGTCTTTGCGGGAACGGTGCACGGTTGCCACCCGTTGTTGTAAAAAACGCGAAGGCAACCGCTTCGCCCACCGTTGTCTTTGGTGGTAGGTACTCACTCACTACTCACTACTCACGAAGGACACTTACCAACACAAACACACACTCAACACTATTGAATCAC
>Ga0213868_10003106_pt1 | contig 15614 bp, 11 predicted proteins | sample PICome_9_FD_160087 | JGI IMG/M metagenome (GOLD analysis project Ga0213868, IMG submission 160087) | Coastal seawater microbial communities near Pivers Island, North Carolina, United States - PICO127 | ecosystem: Environmental > Aquatic > Marine > Coastal | place: USA: North Carolina...
ATTTGGATCGGATCGAGTACATCGACGTCGGCACCGACCCAACGGTCATTTCATCCCTGTACGAATCTGAAGAGATTGATGCGAACTATGAAACCAGCGGTGAATTCGTCGAATTGCTGACCGGGCTGGGTCTGCAGCAGAACGAAGCAGTGACGGCGGCAACCATCGTCCTGCGGGCCAATCAATCCACTGACACGGACGCGGACAATCCCTATGCCGACCCGCGTGTACGGCGCGCATTATCTATGGCTGTGGATAACAACATCCTGCTTGAGCTCGGCGTCAACGGTCTGGGTATCCCCGCGCAGAACCACCATGTCTGTCCAATTCACCCCGAGTACGCCGAGGTGGACCGGCTCCCTCATGATCCGGCAGGGGCCATGGCCCTTCTGAAAGAAGCCGGGTTGGAAGATTATGAGCACGAGCTGATTTCAATCGACGATGACTGGCGCAAAAACACGACCGATGCCATGGCGGCACAACTGCGCGATGCGGGCATCAAGGTTAAACGCACCGTCATTCCTGGCTCATCCTTTTGGAATGATTGGGCAAAGTTCCTGTTCAGTTCGACCAACTGGAACATGCGCCCGCTGGGTGTGCAGATTTTGGCGCTGGCGTATCGCTCAGGTGAGGCGTGGAACGAAACGGGCCTCAACAATGCCGAGTTCGACAGCCTGCTGGCAGATGCGTTAGCAACCCCTGATGCTGACGCGCGCCGTGGCATCATGGCCAAGCTGGAGAACATCATGCTGGAGGAAGGTGTGGTCACGCAGCCTTATTGGCGTTCCCTTTACAATCATAGCCGTCCTAACGTGAAAGGCATGGGCATGCACCCAACCTTTGAAATCCACATGGATAAGATCTGGTTGGACGGATAGGACGAACGCACATGTCCGCCAGGGATGAGCAGTTGAAAGCTGGCAACAGCAAGGAATGGAACTGGCACCCGGACCTGCCTATCGCCGTCACGCCTCTGTTTTCCTGGCCGCCAAGGCCGATGGCAACACTGCGTTGGTTCGCGATCAACTGGCTGCCGATCACCGAATACCTGATCTACGCGCTGATGGCCTGGGCCATCTGGGCGTGGCTGGTACCACCCTTGGAGCAGATGCAGCACTTAAGCTGGGGATGGGTGCTGCAGCTTTGGGCGCGCAATCTGATCCTGATGACCATTTTTGCCCAAGGGTTGCACCTGTGGCTGTATGGATGGAAGAAGCAGGGCGACGATTACAAGTTCGACCGGCGCGGACCAGCCAAGAATGCGCGCATCTTCCTGTGGAACGACCAATACTGGGACAATGTCACCTACGCGCTTCTATCTGGCGTGACTGTCTGGACGTTCTATGATGCCACCCTATGGATGGCTTACGCCAACGGATGGGCACCGATGATCACGGCCCAAAGCAATCCGATCTGGTTCTTCGCCCTGTTCCTGTTGTTGCCTGTTGTACAGTCCTTCCATTTCTACTGGCTACACCGCGCCCTGCACATCCCTTGGATCTACAAACGCGTACATTCTGTGCATCACCGCAGTGTGTCAGTTGCACCGTGGTCAGGTTTTTCCATGCACCCGATCGAGCATGTTGGTTACATGTCTCTGCTGCTGATCTTTCTGGTGGTGCCTGCCCATCCCATCCACTTCCTCTTCATCGGATATTCGTTGGCGCTTGCTTCAGCCACGTCGCATGCCGGGTTTGAAAAGCTGGTGCTAGGGGATAAGGCCCACCTGAAGGTCGGGTCGTTCCATCACCAGCTGCATCATCGGTACTTTGAGTGCAATTACGGTGGCCCGGAAATGCCCTGGGACAACTGGTTCGGCAGCTTTCACGATGGCAGCCCGGAAGCGACGGAGCGAGTGCGCGAAACCAAGAAACGGATGCACGTGAAATCATAGGCTTGAGGGGCGGGCGGGCACCGACATGTAAGGCGCTGACACCGGTCCTTTGCCGTCTCAGGCAGATGTCTGTGTGGTTCTGACTGTTGGGTCAGACCCCATCTCGGCGACCAGCCAGTTGATAAAAAGGGCGACGTTCGGGTCGGGCTTGCCTGCTTTTCTTGTCGCCACAAACCACGGCAAAGGTTCAGGCACGATCTGCGGAAACGGCTGGATCAGGCTTCCCCGCGCCAAATCGCGATCCACAAACGGCGCGCGCGCGATCCCGAATCCTCTGCCCTGCAGCACGGCTTCGCGGACCAAGGGATAGTGGTCAAATACTTGACCATACGTCATACGCTCCGGTTCAAGTCCAGCCTCAAGCAACCACCAGTTCCAGTCCGACGTGTCCCCGGTGTTGGGGACAGACAGCAGCGTCTCTGATTTGAGCAGGACTGGGTCTACAGGTAGGGACTGCGACGCTGACCAAGTCGGAGCGCAAACCGGAAAAATATCAGTCTCAAAAAGGAACCGATAGTCGAACCTTGGATCGAAAGGTGGCGCGTTGAAGATGCCGACGTCAAAGCGGTGGATATCGTAGTTGCCATCCTCAAACGACGAAATGATGCGCACCCTGATTGTTGGATTGTCCTGAAGAAAATCTGCCAGCCGGGGCTGCAGCCACATCGTATTGAAGCTGTTGTAAGACTGAACGCACAGTACATCCGCCTCATCCGGACCTTGGAGGCGCTGCGTCGCATTCATGATCCCCTGAATGTGCTCTCGGATAGAGGGATAGTATTGCGCGCCTTCCGGCGTGAGCTCCACCGACCGGCTGTTTCTGACAAACAGCTGGGTGCCTGTCGCCAGCTCTAGCGTCTTGATCTGATGGCTGACGGCCGCATGGGTGACGTGCAATTCGTCAGCTGCCTTGCGAAAACTCCGGAAGCGCGCCACCGCCTCGAAAGCACGCAAAGAAGTCAGAGATGGAATGCGCGTTGTCACTTTAATTTCCTTCAAGGCGGAGCGGAGGATGAGGCAAATACTCTTCAACTAACGGTAAAAATCTTTTGCCAACAAAACAATTCATTTCACTACTCAAAACGCCGCAAAAAAGCGAATCTTGCAGAAAACCGAGTGCTCATAGCTCGGCACTTCAGGATTGCCAATGTCACATTTGAACACAAACAAACATCAGCGCATCCATGCCCTTGTGCATGCCATCGTGCAATTTTTTGAGGCCAATCGCGACAGAAACCCCGGCGTTGATCGTGTCTTACGGAAAGTGCAGACTCTTAACCTTTCGTTGGATGCTGCCGTGGACAGCAGGCCACATGATACCCGCCATTCGCAAGTTCTATCGGAAGCGATTGAAGACGTTACCGCACCTGAACTGCAAGGCATTGTAGATTGTCTCAAGGCCGCCCGATACGACTTGGCCTGGCGCGAAGACAACGCCGAATACTACGCCCCAGACGCTGATCTTGGCGAAGGTTACAACAATTGCAATCTGCACAGTCTACTCGTTGGCCCAAATGCTTGCGGGTTCGAGGCACATGATTTCTGTTTGGGGCTGTTCATGTTGGGACCCCAAACGCTTTATCGCGATCATGCGCATGATGCGCCGGAGCTATATGTCAACTTGTCTCCACGTTCTGGGTGGCGGTTGGCGTCGATAGACTGGCGAGATTACAACGCCGGATCTATCATCTGGAATGGTCCGGGTGACCCCCACGCCACTCGCACCTATGATCGCCCTTTTCTGTCCATTTTCGTATGGTTGGAGAACATTGATTCCGTGTGCCAGGTCATACCGTTCCCCGACTGGGAAGAGGTTGAAAGGAATCTATGTCGCAATGCGCTGTGAAGGTGCAGCGGACATTGGAACTGAATTTGCGAACGGCAACTTCGTCCCGCACTGCCGACCTTCGCCCCTCGAAAATGCTGCACTATGGATGAACGGCTGGTCTGGTGAAGCTGCACCGCAGCGTTCGGCCATGGCGCGAAAGTCGGGTTCGGGCCGACTTCATCAGGACCGGTGCTCTGGGAAATGACGGCAATTCCATCCAGTGGCTCCGTTCAGTCGATCAACGCATCTGCGCGATGACCTTCCCTTTCGTGGTGGATCGGAAGCGTACGGCCATAGAGTTGACGCGTTCGTTCGACACTGCCGACCATGCCGGGTGCCTCAACATAGGAAAAAATGGCAACGTATCGGGGTGTGTCGCCCGCCAGCGGAGCAACCCGATGAAGAGAATAGCGTCCCTTGAAGAGCTGCAAATCTCCAGGCTCAAGCTCAAGCGAAACGACCTTGTCTGACGTGCCATTGAGAACTTTTGATACATCCGCGAAATTCTCATTCTCGCTGCTTCTTATCATAGGCGCGTATTCGAATGCGCCGCCGCGTTCGGCGTTTTGCAGCGCGAGGGTGACCGTGAAATTGTTGGTGTCGAAATGCCAGGGGAACCCGTTCCCGGCCTCCGCCGCATTCACGATGACATCCGCGAGCGGATCGGCATAGCGAAAAAACCGATCCGCCGGTTCATCAAGACACTCCCTGATGAATTCATCGAATCCCTTGCTATCAAAGATGGTTCGCAAGATGCCGCCGGTTGCAAAATTGTCGGCGGGAATGAACGCATTTGACCGTTCGAAGAACTGTCGTCTTGGATCATCCGCGTGAAGTGTCGGATCATCGATGGTAAAATACGCGTTCGTTCGTGAAAAACTGCGGTGCCCGTGGTGAGCAGCGCTGTCGGCCTCTGAGACAGCTTCCGCCACGCCTGCCGGTGTAAGAAAGCCTTTTAGAACGGCGCAGCCTTGTTCTTTCAATGCCCTTCGCACGTCCGCCAAGACAGCGTCGCGTTTCGGATTCGATGTCGCGATCGGATACCGGTCGTAGTTGATGAGGTCCTTTGACGAGATGTTCATGGTTCCTCTTGCAGTGAAGTCTTGTTTCTCAAGAGGATCCAATATTTCGCTTCTGTGCTATCGGAATTGCGACATGACCAGCGTCGGTTTCTTTGCTCGGGCCAGGCCTTGCCCGACAAAGTCCGCATTGCTGACGCTGCCAAGCAGCATCAGCTAGCTGCGCAACGGCTGGTTTGGGCCGACACCAGCCCAAATAGCTTAAAACTCACAAATCTTCCCGCCATTTAACGGCAGTCATTTGGATCCAACTGGGTAAGAGTGGTTTCAAGGTTGGTGTTAGATCATCAATGGCGGCGCTTCGGATCATATTGAGGACCTGTTTGTCATCGCGGCTCAATGCTCGTTTTGGCCAAGCGCCGTTGATGCCATCCACCGCCTGCGCGAACCCCTCGGTCCAGGCTTGGAAGCGCTTCAGGGGCAGGTCCCGGACCTCTCCTCCGATTTCGCCAAGGATCACAGCCTCGTTCAGCGCGCCGTAACGCAACATCAGGATGTCGAGGATACGTTGAATGGATCCATGCCCCTTCGCCTCGATCCCCTCCATGAGCGGCATCAACCATTCATTCGGTGTTGCGAATTCCGGGGCGATCAGAACGGCGGTCAGGTAACCATCAATCTGATCCGGCTTGAGCAAGCTGCCTTTGAGCAATTTGGCCAACTCGCCCTTTCGCTCTGCCTCGATTGTAGGCGGTTCGAACTCTTCGTTTTCCCACTCCAGATCGTCTCCAAGACCGTCCATCGTGCGCGCCGTTGCCACCTCCAGAGTTTGCCCGAGAATATCCTCAAAGACGGGTATCTTCTTGATCTCTCGTCCAGCCTCCAGCGCTTGGGCGACAACAGCAAAGCTCATCCACGCGTCAGGCGGCGCGCGGCGATCATGGCGCAAGATTAGCGCTGATCGGGCAAAGAAGTTTGTCCAGTGATCACGCCTTTCATCAAGATACCCGACGACGATCTTCTTTGCGCTGGCGGCAGTTGACGCTTCTTCAAGCGCTGCCATCAAAGTGGCATCAGAGACGAACCAGCTGCTGGAGATGTCATGCTCTGAGAACCAGTCACGGCTCTTGCCGATCAACCGGCTGAGGCGATTGTCTGACAGAGACCCAAGCTCTCCTTCCGGATCAACCACCGCTAGAAGTACCGCATGCCCCCCGGTTTGTGGCGTCACATCGCCAATGCCAAACATCGGCGCGACATCCAGGAAGCCCGGCGTTGTCACCGCACCGTGCGCCAGCCCGTCGCCAAGGGTGAAGCCAATGGCGGAGGCTACGTAGGAAGGCGACACGTCATGCATCGTCATCGCCTGTTCAATTTGCTCAACGATCGTTTTCTGATCGCTTCTGCTGGAACAGGGAATGACATAAGCGTCCTTTATCCCGTGTCCTTCTTTGATCATCGCTGCGGCCACCGCGCGTGTGCTTCCACGGCTACAGACGCCCAAAATGCTTTGCGAGCCGGTGCCGTCGGGAAGCGACGTCATAACACGATGAAGCTGCCAAGGATGCGGGACAGTTCCACCTGATGGCTCACGTCGCAGCGCAGTTTTAATCAGCGCGTCGAGCGCTTCGCCGTTTGGCACCCAGTTGCGGATCAGGATTAGGTCGGACAGCAGGGCCGCATCCACATTTGCGCCTTCCGCAAGCAACCCGAATCCGGCGAGGGCTGCATCGCGCATCTCTGCAACCGGATCGAGCAGAAAATACCGCCCTATAGCAATCATGCGGCGATCACCTTGCCCGATCATCTGCGTCAAAAAGGCGGTTGTCACTTGAGCCGGCATAGCGCCCAAAACTTCGCGAAGCCCGGTGTAGGACCCAAAAGGCGTGGACCCGTCCGGGACAAGCCCTTCTGCGAGATCCGCGACATCCGGAAGCTCGAGGCCCTCGCCTGCCGCTTGAGCCTCAAAGGCGTTAGGTGCCGTGCGCAGTTGATCGGGAGGGGTGAGACCAGCGCGGAGGTAAGCCTGACAAAGTCCGAAGCAGGTCTCGGCGTCAAGCTCACCTGCATCAGTCCGTTCCGTTAGGCCCGCCGCAAGGACCTGAAAAAAGTCACTCGCCCTTGGTTCCTCATTTTCTTGGTTCATTCGCGCCTCGTCCAAGATACGCGACAAAAGCGTAAGACAGTCATCGGAGCCCTCTGCGTCAACGTCCGACAGCGTGTCGACGAGGTCCAGAACCGTTTCCGGATCATGCGAAAGAGGCACCGCCCATCGATCCGCCCATAACATCAATCCTCCTGGATCACTTGTGGTTGGCCGATCCATAAGACAAGTATCTGTTAACTCAGTCACCATTGCCCCTAAATTCTTGCGACTTCCCGCCGCTTCAAAGCCTAAAGCGCGCGGCCGGTCTCAGTAAAGGTTAACATTGCAGAGCGGTGTCTGAAAGTCGGCTTCGTTAGTGGACCGTGTGAGTTCGAAGTGCCTTGAATTTGGCACGCGCGGCGAACGCCTCCTTCGACGGACCGCGCCGCAGCATTGTAACTGCAAGTGAATGGCATGCTCTGGGCCGTTGATGTCAGCAGGCAAATGACCTTCCAATATGGCGGATTGCGGTCGTTCGCTGCGCCCCGTTTGAACTGGTACAATGCGGACCCAACCGCCGTTCAGTGGGTTGTCGTCAAGGTCCGCTTTGTTCTGTTCGCGGCGGCGGCGTGAAACACTACGTTCGGGAACCCGACGTGCTCTGTGGTTATGATGCGCCCTGACCGCTTCAGTGCCAGCTGACAGTCATATAAGACTTTTGCCGGATTGAAGTTTGTATTGGCGCACATTGTCTTCGAGTTGATGGTGACGACGTCCATGCCTTTCATCAGCTGTAGCCATTGAAGAAGCTGGCTTTGCCACTTGGTGTACCCAGGCGGGTTATGGACCAAGCGCTGGCGACACATAGTGTGATGTTGAACTCCGGTCTATTTGACATGGTTGGCTCCAGGGGTGAGAAAACCAATCATTTGCCTGTCCAAGATAGCAGATGACCCTATAAAGGCGGAGTTGGCGCAAGTTATTAACGCGGAGGTAGCACAAATTTTGCGAAAGGGTTTTCAACAGGGGATTACACTTCGGCACTTGCGTGCTCTTGTTGCGTTGTCGGATCTGAAACTAATCGCGCGGGTTTCTGATGCGCTTGGGGTGACGCAGCCAGCCGTGTCAAAACAAATTGCCGAGTTGGAAAAGATCGTTGGCGTGCCCGTCGTGACCCGGGATCGCAACAGGCTTTACCTGACGCCAATTGGCACGAGGCTTGCTGAACATGCGCGTCAGGCGCTTGGGCAACTTGATCGCGCCGCCTTTGATATCGAGGCGATGACAAGCGGTGTGTCGGGCTCTGTTGCGGTCGGTGTCGTCAGTTCCGTTGCGCCGACACTCTTGCCCAGCACGATTTCCTTGTTCAAGCGCAGCACACCACAGGCAAACGTTTCGGTCTCCGAAGGACATTTCGTCGAACTATTGCCGCAACTCGAAGCTGGCGCCCTGGATCTGTTGATAGCACGGGTTTGGCAGCCTCAGGAGCTGGCTGGTATTAACCAAATGGCCTTGTTCTCCGAGCCTGTCGTCGTTGTCGCAGGGCAAAATCACCCGCTAGCACAAGAGACGGCCGTCAAATGGGCGGATGTTGCAAATTTCCCTTGGATACTCCCGAAACCAAACTCGGTCGCCAGACAGGCCGTGGATGCGCTTTTTGCCGCAAATGGATTATCGACGCCCACGAACACAGTTTCATCCTTGTCACTGGCGCTGAATACCGAACTTTTGCGAGCCATGCCGGTTCTTGGGTTGCTGCCACAGCGGCTGGCACAAACGCAGGCTGGGCGCGGCGAGTTGGTCACGCTGCCGCTGGATACGCATGATTTACTTTCAGAGGTGCGGTGCTTCTGGCGAACAGACCAGATCGCACAGAATGCGGCGCTTGTCTTGTTCCTGAAGTGTCTGGAGCAAGCAACGCAAGACATCAAAACCATTCCATTTGGTTAAGGTTTCCGGCGAATTTTTCATTTTTAATTGCCAGGATCCTCTCCTACCTTAACCAAACACACGGTTTGGGAGGGCTATTGTGTCTATTCGTTTCACCTCGATGCATCGTGCGTGCTCGTGAGCGGCTCTAGGCTTTGCGAGCTCTCCGCGTGTGAGGTTCTAGCTGCTTTTGCGGCCAAAACCCTGACTCCGAGTGAATACCTGACAGCTTGTCTAGAGCAGATAACGCAGTACAATCCTAAAATTAATGCCTTGGCGGCGATGGACGTCAAAGGGGCTATTGCCCATGCCGAAGGTGCGACAAAGCGCTGGCGGTCAGGCACGCCGATGGGGCCTTTGGACGGCCTGCCAATTGGCGTCAAGGATTTGCAGGACACGAAGGGGCTGCTGACCACACATGGCAGCATCCGCGCACGAAGCCATGTGCCTGACGAGGATATGCCAATGGTCGCACGTCTGCGCGCGGCGGGCGCCATTATTCTTGCCAAGACAAATGTTCCCGAGGTGGGGGCCGGAGGAAACAGTCGTAATCCCGTCTGGGGTGCGACAGGCAACCCCTTTGATGCCAATTTGATTGCGGGTGGCTCGTCGGGAGGCTCGGCTGCGGCGCTGGCGGCCAACCTGCTGCCGCTTTGCACAGGTTCTGATACGGGCGGCTCGCTCCGGATGCCCGCTGCCCTTTGCGGCATCGTTGGCTATCGCCCGTCAGTTTGTGTGATCGCCCACCCCACGCGCCCCTTGGGGTGGTCAGGGATTTCTGTACTGGGTCCGATGGCGCGTACAATCGATGACCTGACGTTGATGTTGGAGGTGTGCCGCGGGCACGACCTTGATGATCCTTTGTCGGCTCCAGTATCGGCTCGCTTCGACGACTTGCCCGAGGTGCTTTTGCAAGACTTGCGTGTCGGGTACAGCGAAGACTTTGGCGGTGCCCCCGTCGACCCGGCCATTCGCGAGACTTTTAAAGCCCGTGTGGAAGCACTGCGCCCGCACGTTAAAGAGTGCCGCCCCGTGGATCTTAATCTTGGGGACATGGATCGCTGTTTTGACATCCTGCGTGCTGAAAGCTTTGCTGTCGCCTTTGGCGCGGGTGTCCGAGAAGATCCCGACGGCTTTGGCCCGCATATCAAAGAGAATGCTGCGCTCGGTCAGACCATGTCCTTGGCGGATCGCGGTTGGGCGCACAATGAGCAGACTCGCATTCTGCGCCGTTTCAACGCGCTTATGCGCGAAGTTGATGTGATTGTGCTGCCGACTTCGCCGGTGTCACCCTTTCCGTGGACCCAATCACACCCTGCCCGGATCGACGGGCAGGACATGGACATCTACTATCGCTGGCTGGCGCTGTGCTATCGCGGTTCGCTTAGCGGGGGGCCTGCGATTACGCTGCCTTGCGGACGCGATGCTTTTGGCATGCCCTTTGGACTCCAGATGCTAGGAGCGGTGCGAGGCGACGAACAGCTTCTGAGCGCCGCCATGGCCATCGAAAGTCTGTTCGCCGCCGAAGCAGAAACAGCACGCCCCTTGGCCGATATGAAGACCCTTGCCCTTTCGAAGATCAATCTGCGGTCGATCGTGACGCACCCGCCGATCCTAGCCGGATCCGGGCAATCGGCGCGCGCGTCCCTGCAAACGGCGGTGTAGCGTGATGTGGTATATTCCGATAGTTTTCATCATCCTGCTGATCAGTGGCACGGCTTTTGCCTATCTCATGGGGGCGGTCTCAGTGCTGACGTTCATCGCCGTCGACAAAACCCAGTTTCTGTCGATCCTGCCGCAGCGCATTTTTGCCCAGTTGGACGTTTTTGCCTTTATGGCGATGCCTCTGTTCATCCTGACCGCAGAGATCATGAGCCGCGCAGGGGTGACCCGCAGCCTGATTGATTTCGCCATGTCTATTGTCGGACGCTTTCGCGGTGGTCTGGGTCATGTGAACATTCTCACGAGTGTATTCTTCGCAGGCATTTCAGGTTCTGCGATTGCCGATAGTGCCGCCTTGTCCCGCACATTTGTGCCCGAGATGAAGGCACGCGGCTATGATCCTTATTATGCAGGCGCGATTACGGCCGCGTCTTCGATGATCGGCCCGATCATTCCTCCGTCGATCATCATGATCATCTATGGCGGCCTGACGGGTGCTTCTGTTGCAGCTTTGTTCATTGCAGGCGTGATCCCCGGCCTGATGCTTGCCGCTGCGCTGATGATTTTGAACGCAGTCATCGCGCATGTGAAGGGGCATCCAGGCGGTGCATCCGACGACCTGCCGCGCGTTCTGCCCAGCTTGCTGAACGCAGCCCCTGCTTTGTGCTTGCCTGTAGTGATCCTTGGCTCGCTGGTCTTTGGGCTTGCCACCCCGACTGAAGGCTCTGCCATCGCCGTGTTTTTCGCGCTCATGGCCGGCCAGTTCTACAAGGGCCTCAGCTGGCGCATGATCGTTGATGCGATCGAGGCCACGGCAAAAATGACCGGAACGATCTTTATCATTCTCGCTGCGATTTCGGTGCTGGGCTATCTGGCGGGGCAGCTTGGCTGGTCTCAGGCGCTGGCAAATTGGGTGGAGTCCTTCGGACTGACAGGTACGAAATACCTGTTTTTCCTTGTGATCATCTTCCTGATCGCGGGCATGTTCATGGACACGCCCGTCGCCCTCACTCTGCTGATCCCGCTCTTTGCTCCGCAGGCGATGGAGCAAGGCATCAGCCCGATCCAGCTTGGTATCGTACTATGCTTCAATCTGTGCATCGGTCTGATCACGCCGCCATTGGGCAAATGCCTTGTTGTCGTCTCTGCGCTGACAAATCTTAACTACTGGCGGCTGGCTTACGCTGTGCTGCCCTTCATTCTCGTTCAGGTGCTGCTTCTGCTGGCGCTGGTCTATTGGCCCGCAATCAGCCTCACGTTGCCACGCCTGTTCGGGTTTTCTGTGAACTAACCAAACCTAAGGGAGGACTACCAATGAAACTCAAGGCACTTACACTCGCGGCATTGCTCGCGCTGGCCACATCTGCGTCAGCAGAGGTTAAAATTGCACTGGACAGCAAACCGGATCTGGAAACATCAGGCTCGTATAACTGGGCATATGCCTTTGGCAATGCGCTGAAAGAGGCGGGCATGGATGTGCGGGAAATGCCGCGCGGATCCGTGGGCAATGAAGCCGAGAAATTCGATCAGGTCTCAACTGGTCTGCTTGAAGTCTCGCTGTCGGATGTGCGCGCGGTTGCGCAGGTTGATCCATTCATCTATGGCGTCCGCCTGCCTTATATCTTTGACAACATCGACCATATGGACCGTGCAATGGCTGCCGGGGATGTCTACACGCGCGTCAACGAAAACCTTGCTAAACAAGACGCAATCCTGCTGGCGCTTGCGCCGCTCGGGCCTGCCTCTGGCGTGATCACCACAACCAAGGCCGTGCGCTCGCCCGCGGATATGTCAGACCTACGGATGCGTGCTTTGGATGATGCACAGATCGCGATGTATCAGGCATGGGGATCGAGCGGCACCATCGTGCCTTGGGGCGAAGTGCCTGCGGGTCTGCAAACCGGTGTGATCGACGGTTACCTGAACTCGCCCTTCATCCCTGTAATGTTTGGACAAACCGACTTTGTAAAGAACTTCGCCACGGCAGATGTAATCTGGCCGCTGCGCGCTGTGATCGTGTCCAAAACATGGTATGACGGCCTGTCCGATGACGACCGCGCCGCCGTGGATGCCGCCGTTGAAACAGCCGATGCAGCGACCCGTGCATGGCTTGCCGAAGCGTCCGAGAAAGGCCTGACAGCGCTTGAGGAAAAAGGCGTGACCGTCCAGCGCTTGACCGACGAAGAGCGCGCGGTCTTCCGCGAAGCCTCTTTGCCGGTCTACAATTCCGATCTGATGTCGGCCGAGGACACGGCTCTGTGGAAGAAACTCTCTGACGAGAACCGCTAAACCGATATGGGCGGGCCGCATGACGTGGCCCGCCTCTTGCATAACCGGGGACGACAAATGCAGCATTTCATCATCAGCACCAGCGACCGCCTGCACTTGATCATGCGCCGCGTGGCGGTGTTTGCAATCTGTGTGATGTTCCTGACGGTCGTCGTGCAGATTATCGCGCGCTATGTCTTCTCTTCTCCCCCCGTCTGGACCGAAGATGTCGCCCGCTATGCACTGGTCTGGACCAGATTGCTGGGCGCGACCCTGTCCTTCAAGACACGCGCCGATGCTGTTCTGATGGACAGCGTTTTTCCCAGACGCCCACATTACCTCGGATTCCTCGCAGAGGTGATCCAAAGCGCGGCGGTGCTGATCTTTGTCTTGCCGGTGGTTTATTTCTGCTTCATCGGCCTGCGGGGCGGTTTCGCAAAGGGCTACCTTGCGCGCCAATCGGGGCTGACAGCTGATACCCTTGGGATACCAATGGTGTGGATCTCAGTGGCCGTGCCCCTGTCCATGATCATCATTCTCATCCATCTTTTCGCCCGTTGGGCTGGGGATGACGTTTTGGATGAAACGGGCGCTCAGCTCGATTGAACGATTTGACTAATCAAGAACGAGAACACGTTTGGAGTGATTGTCGGGTGCCATGTGGACCCTTGATCCGAACTTGATTCCTTCAGAGGACTGATCTCGATGACGCAGCAGAGCTTCTTAAGCGAGATCCTTGCAAGGATCGCAGGGGCGGGTCGCAACCGGACACAAGCAGTAGAAGATACCGCAGCCAGCCTGATATCGCTGTGTCATTCCCTGGTCCGCGACGTAAGCGAGGCTGAGGGACTGAAGATATCGCGTCAGATTATCGACATTTTCGCGGCGGCAGACGTCGCAGAAAAGGCGGCCTTCTTTTTCGCTGTCAGCCGGGAATTCGGACCCGACGATGCAGCGCTGAGCGCAGCCGTCGCCGATTGGACCCCCGGAAACATCGACGCTGCACGCGCACTGCATTTCGTAGCAGAGCCTCAAACTCAAGAGTTGATCCGCACCATCAACCGGGTCCCCGGGGCAACTGCTGAATTGGTCGCGATGCGGGCTGATTTGCTCGCGCATGCAAAACAGAACCCACAGCTGCGCGGGCTGGACTCGGACTTTCAGCACCTCTTTGCGTCCTGGTTTAACCGCGGCTTTCTGGAGATGCGGCAGATCAATTGGTCAACCTCGGCACAAATACTGGAAAAGATCATCACATACGAGGCAGTCCACGAAATCGCCGACTGGGATGATTTGCGCCAGCGCGTCGGGGATCCTGACCGGATGCTCTTCGCCTTTTTCCACCCCACGATGCCGGACGATCCACTGATCTTTGTTGAAGTCGCATTGCTTAGCGAAGTTCCTAATGCAATCGGGCCGATCCTTGCGGCCGATCGCAAACAGACCGATCTCGACACCGCCACGGTTGCGACCTTTTATTCGATCTCCAATTGCCACGCGGGGCTGCGCGGCGTGTCATTCGGCAACTTCCTGATCAAACAGGTGGTCGCGGAGCTGCAAAAATTGCGCCCGAACCTTAAGACATTCGTCACGCTGTCGCCGGTGCCGGGCCTTAGGAAATGGGCCGAGCAATCCTTGCTGAACGGCGACGCTTTGCTAAGCGATACCGACAAGGCGACGCTAAGCGAGCTTGGCGAAAACGACCTGCCGCAGGATGACTTCGTCACCAAGCTTGCTGCGCGCTTTCTGACCCAAGCCAAAAGCGCGTCGGGCACGGCGGCTGATCCCGTGGCTCATTTCCACCTGGGCAACGGGGCGACCCTGTTGCGCGTTCATCCGGGCGCCGATCAAAGCCCGCGCGGCATCGACAATTCGTGGGGTGTGATGGTCAACTATCTCTATGACGGTGAGACGATCGAACAAAACCATCAGGCCTACGCAAGCAATAACGATGTTTCGGCATCACCCAGTGTCACCGTACTAAGCAAAGGGTAAAAGGACGTCCCATGTATCACGGAAACCACTTGGCCGAGAAATTGCGTGCGTCCAGCCTTGGCGCGGAAAACAGCCTGTTCCTGCGCAATCATCAGACCGGCGTAGAGGTCACGTACCAGGCGTTTTTTGCTAACGCCGAACGCATGGCGCAGACCCTGGTGGCAGCAGGCGTAAAGTCCGGCGACCGTGTGGCCGTGCAAGCCCCAAAGACGCAGGCAATGTTAGAGCTTTACGTGGCAACAGTTCTTGCAGGAGCCGTGTTTTTACCCCTCAACACGGCCTATACTGCCGCCGAGATCACCTATTTCCTGACTGATGCGGAACCGCGGATTTTTGTCTGCGATCCAAATTGCGAGGATGAGCTGTCAGCCGTCGCAAAAGACGCTGGTGTGGCCGAAGTGCTGACTATCGGCGCGGATGAAGGTGGGGCGCTGCCAGAGCGACGCGATGCAGCAGCTCCCGGGTTCACCCCAGTCCCTCGCGGACCCGACGATTTGGCCGCGATCCTCTATACCTCGGGTACGACGGGGCGGTCTAAAGGGGCCATGCTGACGCATCAGGCGCTGGCGTCGAATGCCCAAACTCTCAAGGAAAGCTGGCACTTCAGCGCAGATGACGTCTTGATCCACGCTTTGCCGATCTTTCACACGCATGGCTTGTTCGTCGCCACAAATATCACGCTTATTACCGGGTCGTCCTGCATTTTCATGTCAAAGTTCGACGCCGATGAAATCCTTGATTACATGCCAGAAGCCACGGTTCTGATGGGCGTGCCGACCTTCTATGTGCGCCTTCTTGAAACCGAAGGGCTGCGCAAGGCGTCCGCCAACATGCGCCTGTTCGTATCCGGCTCGGCTCCATTGCTGGCCGAAACCCATAGTCGCTGGCGCAATGTGACCGGACACGCGATTCTGGAGCGCTACGGGATGACCG
>Ga0213868_10003108_pt1 | contig 15608 bp, 21 predicted proteins | sample PICome_9_FD_160087 | JGI IMG/M metagenome (GOLD analysis project Ga0213868, IMG submission 160087) | Coastal seawater microbial communities near Pivers Island, North Carolina, United States - PICO127 | ecosystem: Environmental > Aquatic > Marine > Coastal | place: USA: North Carolina...
ATTTCAACTGAAGCTGGGCTAGCTTATCCTATTAAAGATGGAATACCTGTAATGCTTCCAGAAGAAGCTCGCAAACTTTAAATAAAGCGCCCGTAGCTCAGCTGGATAGAGTACTTGGCTACGAACGTAGCTAATACCTTCATATAATCCGTTTAAATCAATTTTTCTATATTTCTATAGTACTGCTTATGGTACGAATATCTCTTAATTTCGTAATCTCTTAGTTACTATAGGTAGCCACTACCTGAATTAAATCATCACATTTATATTTGTTTCAACTTTTATAAATATCAAACCTAAAACAAAGGATACAACTATGAAACTTTTAACTGTTGATGACATAACAAACTTGGGCTTAGGTTCTAGAACTACTATATGGAGAAGAGTTAAAGATGGTAACTTTCCAAAACCTATAAGAATTGGTAATGCCCACTCCTCACCCCTTAGATGGAGATATGAAGATATAGAAAACTGGATTAACCAAAAGGTGAACATATGAAAAAGGAATTAATGAACTACATTCAACTTGAATCATATTATTGGGAAAACAAAGCAACCTTATTAACTGTTGCTGATATCCCATTTGAAGTTCTTGAATGGATCAGCGAACTATCAAAAGAATATACAAAATTTAAATCTGAGGCACTTGAGTGTGAAGTAGAGATTCACATCACACCACTAGAAAAAAAATAACTAATCAACATAAAAAGGACAAACAAAATGGTAAGAAATCTAAATTATCTAGAACAACAACTTAAAGAAGGAGTAAATAAAAGATGGCTAATAGAAAATTTAATACCAATGGGAGAAATAGTAATACTTTACGCACCAACGAATCAGTACAAAACTTTTCTATCGTTGAAGATAGCATTAGAAGTAGCAACTGGTTCTCAGGAACTAGGAGCTACGGTGAGTGGGAGCGTTCGTATCTTCAGTCCAGATACGAACATGGAGGATTTAGTGCCACGAATAAGAGGTCTGCTTCAGGAAAGTTATTCAAACCAAGATATTTCAGAAAGCCTACTTATTGAGGATGAAACTTTAGATTTAACAGCTAACTATAGGCACGAAGAAAAAGATGAAAGAGCTGTGGAAGAAGACCATTTTACTTGGTGGGATTGTGGTGAGTATAACGATTTTGAAAAGCTGGTTATTATCGATACCCTTTCACAATCTTTAGGTGAAAAAAGTATTAATGATGATGGTGCTATTAGAAAAGCTATTAAGAATCTTAAAACTTGGATTAAAGGGTCTGAATACAATTGTTCAATATTAGTTATTGCTCATGCTGGTAAAAATGCTTCTAAAGGAATCATGGGTTCATCAATACAACATAATGACTTCCCTACTGTTTTAAAAGTTAAGAAAGGTAGAGATGACCAAATGTATTTATTCAGAGAAAAAATGAAATCTAAAGCTGAAGGAACATCAATTCCTTTTGTTATGAGAAGAACTGTAGCTCATGAACAAGATACTTTATATGTTGAAATTGGTAAAAATCTAACCCCATTAGAAGATGAAATTATTAGATTAAATAAGCAAGGTCTGACCAAGAAACAAATAAAATCAAACACGGAAAATACCTTTGGAAAAAAATACAACAATTCAAACTCTTATGGTGTTGTTTTAAATAGAGCTTGGAATAAGTTGTTAAATCAGGGGTTTATAGATGATTCAAAACAATCAAACAAATAGGTTTTTATGGGTTTGTTTGAAAATTGCCCAAAACACTATAAATCAAACACACACTTACCCCCCTATATAGGGGGTAGTAGTGTTGTTTGTTTAGTGATAGGTGGATTATTGAATCTTGACAAATACTCTATGCACCATAGAGTTAAGTAAGATTCATTGGTTTGTCCGACTTAATGATAAAAGCCTGTAGCTTAGCTTATGGGCTTTTTATAGCTCATAGGGTTTTAAGTGTGTTGTTCCTGAAATATTGAATATTCTATCAATCTTATTACCACAATCATCCACTGTTCTAATTTTTAATTCATCATATCTATTAAGCAAAGAAACTAATTGGTCTTCATTTCCACCAAGAGATCTAGCTGCCAGAGTTTCACCACTATCAGACCTTGATAGATAAACACTATGCTCTAATCTATTATTATTTTTTAATGTAAAAATCATGTCAGCACGCACACCACTATTAACGGCACATATATATGAATCGCCATTTTGATACTGAAGGCTGCTTTTATTTGTTTTAGTAGATGTAAAGATTCTTATGAATCCCTTATTATCATTAGACTCAACCATGCTTACTAAATATCTGCCATCAAAATCATCATCATAGGTATAGTAGTCCCAATCATCATAAGTTTGACCTGAGTCTCTTACATCAATTATTAAAGGGGTATTTACTGCACAACCAACAATCCCGAATAGAAGTAATAGAGCTAGAAGTTTTTTCATATTAATTTAATTCCCAGCATTTAATTAGCACTGTCCCAGCTTTAGCCTCCTTTGCTACAGACTCTTCACTTCTAAACCAGTTTGGATTTCCTGTTTCGTAATTAATCCCCTCTTGCTCAAGTAAAGATTGAACGCTAGATTGCCTGATACCAAAATTTATATTTTGAACAAGCGTATCTACCATTTCTTCAAATTTTTTGTTACTTACTGTTGCAACAGACATACCCAAAACTCCACCATATTCGTTCAGTATTGGTCCGCCTGAGTTTCCTGGCTGAATTGGTGCAGTAAATTGAAATTGATTAATGTTTTGCATTAATCCGACTTCTGATGAAACGGTACCAGATGTAAAATTAAGATTCTCAAGGATTTGATTTAATGGAAACCCAGAAACAAAAATTCTTTGCCCTAATGCAGGATCTTTACCCGCAAAACTCATAGCTTTATATTTTTCAGTATCAGACGTTTTGATAATCGCTATATCATTAGTCGCATCTGCTCTTAATAGCTCAGCTGTATTATTTTTTCCAGTAGTGATTACCGAACATCCATTAACAACATGCTCATTTGTCACGACATGACCATTTTTATCAACCAAATAACCTGAACCTGTGCCAACAACAGAATAATTTTTAAGATCCAAGGTATTTTGTTTTTTACTGAATGAGCTTTGCAGCTTAATAAGTAATGCCTCTGATATTTCGCCATCAATAGGCTTCATATCTGTATCACTTTGATATGCTTTAATAGCTGTTTGAGTTCTAAAATCATACTCACCCTCATCACCAGGTGAATAGCCTAGAGCATATAAAAATGCTTGAACGGTTGATATTATCTCTTTCTGATCTTTCCTAAACTGCTCCTCTTCTTCCTTATCTTTTCTATTTTGTTCAGCAACTCTATTTCTCTCTTGTTTAGCTGTTTCTATTTCTTTCTGCTTTCTTTTTGCTTCAATAATTTCTAATTGTTCTTTTCTTAGTTTTTCTCTTTCTTCAATTAATTGTTCTTCATCTTTGTCTAATTGATCTTGAGTTTGAAAACCATCATCATCTCTTTTATATTTTTTTTCTAACGCCTCATTTTCTCTCTGTTTTTTTTCTACTTCGAGCTTATTTCTTTTCTCCTCAGCTAATCTTCTTTCTGTTACTGTTTGGTTAGATGTTCTCCCTCCCGTTCTTGCTATAGACATCGCACTATTAAAATTTGTAGTGTTGAGGATTAATGTTCCACCATTTTTTGGAGGATATTCAGGATAATTAACCTTATATTTAACATTTTTGAATACAAAATATTTACCATCCACACCCAAAACCTCAGTTTTCATTTCCTTGTTGTATTGATAATAGCTATTAGGCATTTTATAAAGGTAGTTGATATGTGCATAACAAGGATCTTGAGTCATTCTTACATTTGCAACTACTACGTTGCAAAAACTAGTCTTTGTCATACCGGTATAAATCTGATTCTGAACTGAATCTATAGAGGCGCATGATGTAATTAGAAGAACAAGCCCTATGAGTATTTTTTTATTCACTGGTCAAAATAAGTTAAAAGTTAATTCTGCCATAAGAGTTTGTATAAATAAAATACGTTTTTTTAGTTTTGAGTTAATTTATTAAAAATTTAATAATCTCATCCACTGTTACAGAAAAGTTTTGAAAATCATTTTCACTATCTCCAAAAGTATTAATACCAACTAGGTTTCCATAATTGTTCAATAATGGTCCACCAGAGTTTCCTTCTGCTACTGGGGTTTGTGTTTGATATACATTTGCCATATGTTCAAATTCGTCCTCATAAGACCATTCATATTCATCTCTTATCTGACTGATATATCCTGTTGTATATGTCCATACTTCTAGATCAGGATGCCCTATTGCATGAACCCGTGAGCCAATCGCTGGAACCTTTCTACTAATATTTATAGGCCTTAAGGCAGTTCTCGGATTATTAATCTTAATTAAAGCTAAATCTTTTACTTTATCTTGTTTAATAATCTCAATTGAATGCACGTACTCTTCGTATCCATCTAACTTATATTGATAGCTCAAAATAGCTTCCAAGTTCTCATTATTCTCAACCACATGATTGTTGGTTAGAACATATCCTTTTGAGGAGATAATTACTCCTGACCCATAACCAGCATCCCCCATCAAAAGAACTACACCCAATGCATTATCTTCATAGATATCATTAGCATATAGAAGATTAAAAAATACCAAAGGTAAGATAAATACTTTCATTAAATTGTACATAATTGCTGCGCCTCCTCTAATACTGACTTATTAACTCCAAAAGATCCTGCGATCTCATCTGTTATATCCAGTTCAATTCTTTCTTCATGGATATTCACTAGATACAGAGTGTTTTTAAAGCCATCTGAATTTAATTTGTCTACATAACACCACGAAGCACTAACCTCACTTTCAGGTTCATCATACTGACGTCCAATGGTGATTTTGTTTATGCCTTCATGTTCGAATTCGATTTTATCGAAAATGACATAGTTTCTTACACTGACCTGCTCAACTACTGGCTCTAAATTAGGTTCTGGAAACTTATGCTCAGTTTTCATATCACTTAGCAAAGCATCTATATCTATAAGCTCATCTGTTCCACCAAGATACTGATTTTTTGAGGCCTGCTCTTGAGCTTGCGTATATGTATTTGCACTTATTTGCTTATAACTATTTGCAAAATATATAGCGAGTCCTATTGAGAGGATAATCGCTGCTATTCCTCCATACTTAGCTAAAACATATGGTATTTCTTTTCTTCTGCTATCAGCTTGATCTGAAGCTGTTTTTGCTGCATCTCTTTGATGTTGTTCTTCAAGATACTTGTACATATAACTGTTATCCACTCTTACATTCATTAGTTAAGTCCTCCTATTGCTGAGATAGGTTTGAGATTATCTTTTGTAAGCTCTTCCATCTTAGGTAAATCTTTAGGATCTGTAGGTACTGGTACCTGAACAAATATTGGTATTTCTACTGGTTCTGGCTTGATAACCTCCTCATATTTAATCTTTTCAATCTCTATCTCTTTTATGACTTCTTTTTCTACTTCTATTTCTCTAATCTCAGTGACTATTTTTGGGTTTCTAAGTCTTTTAATTAAAGCTATAAATGCGTATCTCATTGATCTAAGCACATTATTTGGTTTGTTTTGTTCATCTTGAAGCTGAATACTTACTGCTACAAAAGTTATAAAAGGACCAGCAAGAGAAACTACTCCTGCAACAGAGCACATAAATAATAGTGCAAAATTACCAACCTGTTCTTCAGTTAAGTCAGCTAGGTTTTCCACTCCATAGAACTTAGCTGCCAACCTATGAATAAATGACTCACCAGCTGATATAGCTAGAGTATCTCTAGTGTGATTAAGCTCTTCTGTTAACTTAACTTTTTCTATCATTAAGTTACTTATTTTTGCCTTACTATTTTTAGCATCTAAGACGTTTAGCTCAACTTGCTTGTTATTAGACTTAATAATTTCATTTTTTTCATTTTGGAGATCAATAATTTGGGAGGCTAGTAATTCAAGACTGCTTTTTAAAGATTCAGATGGCTCACTTAGTTTTGCTATTTTTCTATTGAGCTTGCTTATAGATCTATCAGCAGAATCAATCTCAGAGTTAAATGTTTCAGTAAGTGTTGATCTCCTTGTTTCAAGATCCTCTCTTCTTTGAATAAATTTATTTTCAACTCCGCCCTTTCTAAATAAACCAGCATTTTCAAGTTCATTCTGCTCATCACTATTTAATGATAGTTTCTCATTATTAATTTCTTTTAAATTAGTTCTATGATTGTCTATTAAAGTTTTTTTTGTATCTTCTAGTTGTTTTACCTGCCTAAGAAGCTCACTTACTTCAGCAGAATTGTTAGATGTTATTAGAGACTCCTCTCTTGCTCTAAGATCATCTATTTGCTCATTAATTGCAGTGAGTTGTGCTTGGATTCCAGCGTTAGCTTCTTTCTTTATTTGTGCCGGGCTAAGCTGGCTTATAGAGGCGATTGTTTTATCTTTTAAAAGAATCTCCCCTTCCAGTCTATTTACTTCCTGTTTTTGTTTCTCAATCTGCCCAGCTCGAATATTTATTAGCTGCTCTTGACCTGTAAGCATAGTTTCGAAAGTTAAAATACAGATTGCTGTCAAAGCTACACCTGCAACTCCCTTTATCATCCAAGACTTTGCATACATAAAACCAGTAACTAATGGTATTTTAAGTAGCTCAGTTAAAGCGACACCTATTAATGGAAGCGTTCCTACTAAAAGTATTAATTTTGTATCCAATGTAAGTATCTGACTTTCACCAGTTACACCTATGTATGACAAAGTAAATGCTATTAGCATTCCTGAAATACATAAAATTACTTCTAGTGTCCATGCAAATCTCATCATCCATGATGATGTTTTATTTTTATCTAAAATGTTCATAATATTCTCCTGTTATAGGAGTACTACGAATAAGAAAGAGATTTGTTACAAATTATCTTCCAAGATAAATGTATGGTGCCCAGAAATATGGATGAGAATATTGTTCTTGGCTTTTTATATTAATAATAGAGTTTCTTAAGGCGCCAGCAAAATATGAGTTATTGTTTGTAAATATGCCTTGATTGAGCTCTGAGGAGCTTTTGGAATTAACATTCCATAATGACAATAGAACTCCATCAGCTCCAGCCTCCATGAAACTTGATGCTAAACCAGAATATGGCAATGATAAATAGTACTGAGGGTCTATGGTATTGCAGGCTGTTAGTAATACTATAGGATTGTTATCAAGGTTTAAAAATTTAATTTGCTGATTACTTAAGAAGCCATCATTAGCATAATTATCAGAATTCTCTGGAGTGAGGATGAGGCCTCTATCATTATAGAACTTACTCATACCCTTCACTGAATGAGTTGCGAAAGCTAATATATCAATAGACTTATCTAAGTTAACTAATAAATTTTCTTCCGTTGCGTCATCTTGAAAAAATATTTCTGATTTTCTGAAATATTTTGCAATATTCCTTATTTCAGTTTCTGTATCAGGAAGCTCATATAAATCAGAAATATTATTAACAGGATAATCACCCCGCTCATCAAAGAAATCATCGATTTGACTTTCTAACGTATCTTTATTTAAAGTTGGGTTTCCGAACCCTAGAAATCTATTGTTTTTTGATATTCTTCTTTTATCTAAATAAGGAAGTAATTTTTCACTTGAAAGATAGCTTATTGTGTATTCATCTATAGACCACTTTTGATTTTGGTCATTCACTAGTGCATGAAACGGAAATCCTGCAAATACCTCATCAGTAACAATATACAAATTTTCAATATCAGATAAATCAAAAGCTCCAAAAAGAGAGTTATACATCAAGGATAATTCATATTTTGGAATTTCACTTTTAGGATCAGTAAATGAATTTATTATTTTTTCTGATTTTTCTCTAAAGCCACCTTGAGAAATAGGCAGAGGTATCAAAAAATTAGTGTTGTTTGTTAATAAAACGCCTATTGTAAAGAAATTACCTGATAAAAAAGATAATAAACCCTCGTTGGGTCCTAATTTAGATCGAATCATTTTGCTATTCAATACATCATGCGCAAACAAAATTCCGACACTCTCCTCATCAAATAATTTATCCTGAATTGCAAGAAGTTTTGACTTATAGGTAAATTCAAGTGAAAAAATCTCTGATGGAGCGTAATCATATATATTTTGATTCAAAATAACTTTTGATTCCAGAAGCTCTCTGTATTCTTTTTGAAGATTGTCATATTCAATAACTGCATCAATAAAAGAAAGGTCTGCATTTTCTTTAATAAAATCTGATTTAAATTTTTCTAAAGATATCTTCTCAGGTCTTAAGGAAATGATTTGATCAATTCTTTTTTGAGAAAATAAAAAATATTCTTCAAATGAAATCAAATCAGATGAAACAAGTGCATATTTAAGAGTTAACTCAAGTGCTAAGAGGTCCTTAAAAACAAACCAATCGTCTAATGGTTTTATAGTGAAAATAAATTCAGGTGAGGTGCTTTGAAAAATATTATCAATATTATCTAAATAGAAAGATGTTAATTCTAGAAGCTCTAAAATCTTTTTATATTTGTTTTCATCGATTCCAGATTTAAAATCTTCCACCAAAACTTGTATATATTCTGGGTCAAAGTTACTTACAGAGCTAAGAAAACTTAATCCAACTAAGCTAATACCTTGTGAAATAAATATTTTTGAGGACTTATCAACTGTTTCTGATAATAAACTTGCCTTAAGTGCATCTATATCAAAAATAATCAAATCATAAAAATCACTCCTTAATGAATTAAAAACACTCTCATATTTAGATTGATCATCTAATATAAATTCATATACAAGATCAAATGATTGAGTAAAAGTTAAAATAGAATATAAATCTTCAAAAGAAGTAATTGTTTTAATATATCCAGCCTCCAACTGAGTTTCTTTGAGTAAAATATACTTTTGTATAAAAAAATCTAATTCGCCATCTGAAAAAACAATATCGGAATCTTGTGTAATAAACATATCTATGAACATGCTTATAAGTGATGCTTCAAGCAATATATCTTCGAGATCCTCTTCCGAAAAGCTTTCTTTGGAGACTTTTGTATAAAAATTTGTAAGTTTGTCTATGAGATCAAAAAGTATTCCTGAACTATCTTTGCAGGAAAGCTTGTAAGATAGAAATTGTAATTCTAGTGACAGAGAATCAAGAGAGTTTTTGTCTGGATTATATTTTTTATCTTGTAACTCACAGTTAATATTTTTTTGGTTATTAAGGTTTCGATTTGTTAATTCGGGGATTAACTCTTCTGTATGATCATCAAAATTATCAAATAAAATCTTTATCATAGTCTCTGAAAAAATCTTGTCAGATTCATTCACATACCCAACACCATCAATTGTTTTATTATTTTGAAAAGATGTACTAATAGTATTTAAATTAATAATCTGATCAATTGTTGGATAAATTACAATAAAGTCATCAGATTTGATTTCTAAATTCATATCGCCTATGAGTGAATTAAATTCTTTATATTTAATGACCCCATCTTCATAATTATTTAGGTAAATTTTTATGATTGTTTCTCTGGCACCAAACCTCTCTAATGGAGATCCATAAAAATTCAAATTAGTAGACTGCGCTATTCGCACAGAAAATAAAGTTTCTGCAATTTCTGATAAGTCTTCTAATTCAAAAGTTTCATCAATAACACTTAAAACGAATCTTTCTATCAAAGAATACATAAGATTAGCTACTGAGCTAAAGTTTAAAGCGTTCTCATCATAGATTTCGTTAAATTCTGATAACTCAAATGTCTCAATTCCATAAGCTACGTTATGAATAATATTTGAAATGTCCTTGCTTGAGCCAAGATCATCTTTATTAATCTTATTGAGAAGAGTCAATTCATTAAACATGACGTTTGAAATTTTTAAGGGCTCTGCATCAAATAAATGGTATGCAAATTTTGATGAATGAATTGCATATAAAAGATTCTTATTAGCTACGGTTTCATTAAAAATTCTTTGAGATATAGTATTTATCGTATCCGGTGAGCTACCAGAACAATAATTTTTGAAAATATCCTTTAATATATTGAATTCCTCATCAGTCTCAAAAAAGAAATCTTCTCTTAAAGATCTATCGTCATCAATATATTCTAAAAATTCATCTGTACATGGAAGCACATTTACAAATAAATTAATAAATTCATCACTAACCTCAGCATCAAGATTTATAGATAGAATAAAAATAAAGGTATAAAAAAATTTATTTACTCTTTGCAAACTTGAAATTCCCTAATATCTGAAGCTTCTTCTCTTATAACAGTCCCGTTATAACAATTATTAGTTAAGTCAGCTATTTGAACTATTAAAGTTGATTCGTCTGATTCAATCTTAAAAGTCCAGATTGATTTATTACCGAACTCTAAAACAGCAGAATTAAATATTTCTTTAAAAGAAATTGGGTTAGTAGTGTCTCTTTCTGAAGATATTTTATATACCGGCAGATTATCAAATAAACTTTTATTAGATGTTGACTGTAATATTTCTTCTAAAAATGATGCGCTTTCTGGAGATATTGAGTAAGTTGAGTTATCAGATCTATTCTCATTAAATGTTGGTACTAATATTAATACTAAAAGAAAGGCGGATGCTGCAAACCCATAATACCTTGGGTTGCTAAAAAAACTTTTAAAACTAAATGAATGTTTAGAAGATTTTTTTATTTGTTCCTCGATAAATGCATCTATATTAATTTCTAAATCTTTAGATTCAGAGGAATTAAAATAGCTATTAATTTCTGTATTAGCTCTTTTAATATTATTAGCGAAATCATTAGCTTCGTTATTTGTTTTAAGAAGAGATTCTATATATTTAGATTCATCTTCAGATGTTTCGCCGTCTAGATATGCGTTTATTAAGATTTTGTCATTTTCATTCATTAATAAACCCCATGCAACGCATAAATTTTTCTTTAGCTCTAAATATAATTTGCCTAATAGTGCCTGCTTTCATATCTAATATATCTGCAATTTCGTCATAACTATCTGTCTGTTTTAATGCGATTATCTCCCTTTCATTAGCTGAAAGTTTTTCAAGACATACATCCTTATCTCTCTCTAACAAAACTGCATCTGACTCATCAACAACAGATGCTTCAGGCACATCATCACCATATGTATTAATTCTTTTAATTTTCTTTGTTTCCACAATTTTTTTATTGTTAAAATCCCTACTTGTTTCCTTAACTGTAAAAGTGCCCTTCCTAGTTGAATCAGTAAATAAATTTTTTAATATAGTTATGACCCATTTATCTATATTGCCACCTTTAAATTGATGTTGATTCTGTATTGCTTTTAGATAAGTCTGTTGAATTAGATCTTTCGAAACTGCTTCATTGCTTTTAGAAAGTAACATGGCCATGTTTATCATCTTTGATTGAAGGGATTCTGATAATAAAGCTCTCTGGTATGCTGATAATTTTTCTTTTTCATAATCAGATAATTTTCTTGGCTTAAGCATGTTTTATATTTTGACATAATTATCTTATCCTGCAAAAAATAACACCCCCTTTCGAGGGTGTTACCCACTTACTTAGTCAATAATCCAACTTGATGTTGTGCTATTGCCATAGGAGAAACTATTTCCATAAACACTTCTTGAACCTAAAGATCCAATGGTTGTTGATGAATTATTTATTCTATTAGTATTTAAGTTCACAGAATTTCTACCAATTGAACCAAAGGTCGAGGTATTGCTACCAATACTATTCGTGCTTAAGTTCATTGATGTTGAGCCAATTTGCCCAGTGGATGATGAGTAGTTACCTATTCTATTTGTTGTAATGCTTACATTAGACTTGCCAATAGTTCCATTGTGAAATGTAGTATTTCCAATGGTATTTGAGTAGATGCTTCCATAGGTATAGTCTGATGCTTCAATAGCTCCAAAGCTTATCATTGCTGTTAAAAGTAGTTTTTTCATAATATTTTCCTTTTTATTTTGAAGAACTTAATTGCCCTTCATAAGTACTACGATTCATTTATGTATTTGTTACATAAAAAAGTAATATTTTTTAAAATGACAGATCTGACCTTAGGGTTGTTAAATTGTTGAGCAGAGTTATGAAGCTCACAATATAAATTTGTAGTAACCTTTATTTCTTTAAAGTAGCATTCTAAGGCGAGATAGTTCATTGACTTTAAAAGTAAAATATCAATATATTCTTCATCTCTATAATCTAAGACTTGTGGATGATTATCAGACTTATCAAAGTGATCGATTATCACAGGCATTAGATAATTATCATAAATATAAAGGTTGTGTTTTCTTGCATGATGACCAATAAAAATAGTTGAAATCAAAGCACATCTTATTTTTGTTGGTTCAGGACAATTTTCAATAAATGTTTGAACTGCACATTGGCATATTTGATAACCACCTTCATTGTAACGACCAATCATATGTACAATGTTTTTTTTCTCATGATACTGAAAGCTTGTATTTAGAAATTCTATTTGATCAGTTAATGCATTATTCATGAATAACAAAAACTTTTATAGGTAAGTCATATTTATTTATCACAGAATTGAGTTGCTCTAAATAATTAACGTTACTTTTACTTCTAATAATCAATAAAATACCAGCTGATCTACCAGTAGCCTCTGCATAATGTAAGGCCTGTCCTATAGATTCTTTCCAGTTATAGTCATATTCAACCTCTATTGCTAGATCTTCAGTAAGACAGTCAACATAGGTACCATAAGAGGTTCTATGTTCTGTTAACCCGCCTTGATCTGAACACCATGATTCATTGATAGATTTTTCAGAGGCTTGACCTATGAGAGTAAAAAATACTGTAAATAATATTAATTTATTCATACTAAATTGCCTCATCAATTCTTTTTTGCTTTAGAAGATATTTTTTAAGGACTATTGGATCACCGCCATTTAGAATTTGAAAATTTTCTGACATATTTAATGAATCATTTTCAGATTGATACCATGCAAAGACACCTTCTGAATATTTATTTGGATATTTAGTATATTCGGTATCTTTTAAAATAATATAGGTGTAGCCCTCTTCGTAAACTTCAAAATTAAATAGCTTTCTTATAATATTTTTAAATTTACTCATATTCACTCGCATCTAAACAAAGCTCATATGCATGCATCCAAAGATGAACAAGACCTCCCATGCGAAATTTCATCTGGGGTATATCAAAGTACTTGTAGTTAGGATCATTTTCAGGAATCTCTAACATCATCACTTCTATAAATTCATCAGGATTATTTTTCTTAGCAGATACAAAGTTTCTTGGCATTCCATCATCAAACTCTATAAAAAACATTGATGAGACTGAATCAATCTCATCTGCAATGTTAATTGTTGCGTTAATCATAAATGGATCAAATTCATCAATATGTGCTCTGAAAGTGATCTTTGATCCCTCAAGAGACTTTATATTAAAATTAGGATCATTTTTTTTAATATCAGCAATTTCCATAGAAGTGAGCGTGTAGTACATAGCTGGTATTTGATCGCAACTCTTCTCAGATATGGCAAATCTAAGCTTATCTCCATAAACAAGATTCGTTCTAACTGTGCCTATATGCCATCCTTCAGCTGATGACTCATCATCATAGTACCAGTACGTATTTTCGTGAGTAGAACTATATTCAATTGCGCTTGAATAGATGGAAAATGCAAGTAATCCAAAAAGTATATGTTTCATATTTTTATCTCCTGTATATCAGTACAACGAGATAAAAGTAGGTTTGTTACAAATATATTGAATTATTTTAAGAATGTATTAAAAAGATTCTAGAGGATATGCAGAAGCATTAGACTGGGTAGATAATCTTCTCTACAACTCTACTCAGTTGCTTTAAAATTTCTTTTTATCAGTTACTAAACTACAAAGTCCAGTTGTTTGGGTCTTACTATAGCCATTAGCATCCATAGATGGTGCGTAATACATCATATCTTCAGTTGTTTTTATAGTTCCTGTTAGCCTATTAATTGTCATAGAAGAAGAATAATTTTTATAAATCTTGTCATCATTACTTAACATCTCTAGGCCTTCTTGATTTGAAGTGATTGACTGTTTCACAGCCTCATTGTTAATAGTTACAGTCATTGAACCTATTGGAGGTTGATAGGTTTCGCCATCTGTCATATATGCTTGTGTCTCAAAATTCATTAACTCTAAGCGAACAAAGAAATAATCCTCATTAAATAAAAAATAATCTGTCTTGCTTATATTATCTTTAACTTCTGCTGAAACCATAGTTCTAACCTCTTCGCCTGAATGTTCGCAAGCTATATGTGTTAGCTGTAGATTTTCAGCCTCTATAAACTCTGCCCAAAAATCAGAGGTTGCTAATGGCGATACTAGTAATAGTGCTAATAGTTTTTTCATTCTATTATTTCTATTATTTCTGTTTTATTTTCCCAACCTGTATTGGTGTAATCTTGAGAAGCAAATGCTCCATTTTGTATGCTTTTAAACAAACCCACTTTTCTACATTGACCACTGACATCTCCGAGCCTGTACCAGTAAGTTAAGTCATCTAAGTTTAATTTATATGACATAGAGCTATTTATTGACCTTATGTAACTTTTAAAAGAGTCTCCTTCAATAATTTCATGTTGTTGCCAAAAAATATAATTTCTATCAGCTTCTATATTCATAACTCCACCTTTTTTATAAAGCTGTACCACTGTTCCACTTCTTGTTCCTATCGAGTTAAGTTCTTCGCACTCATATTCTAGATAGTCATTAGTAAAATAACTGTAAATGCCAACTATACAAAGCAATAGCCCGAACAAATACGCAGCTTTATCAATCATAATTTCTCCCATGGAAGCGATTTGCATTTACCTACCATTAAGTATCTTATTAGCCATCCAGTTCCCCAAATCGCAAACCAAACAAAAGGAGCTGCAAAGAATATTTCAGCACCACCTGAAGTTGTAAATCCCATAAACATACCAACCATGAAGAATGATGCACCTATCAAGAAAGCACACCAATGTATAACTAATCCAAGTCTATCTATAAATCCTTTCATAACTCCAACTTAAAAATATGGTTGATTTATTTTGGCATAATCTACGTGTAAATAAAACTCACACCACCTGCGTTAGCTTTTGCTAAGATAGAACCTATGCAAGAAAGGACTAAAACAAAAATCACATGGATAGTTATTATTGTTGGTCTACTAGTCTGGAACTATTATGAATATACGAAATGGTGTGATGGTTGGTTTTATATCTTTAAACCATGGTGTTAGAAGGCAAAGCATACTGGTGCAATCTTAAAGAACCCAACAAACTATATGGCTACTATGGTCTTCTAATCACAATCAATAAGAGTAAGTATTTAAAGTTTAAAGAGGAAGGCTTTAATGTTCGTGATACTGAATGGGGTTATTGTTTGAACATAAGAACTAAACCTAAAGAAGGATATAAACCTATTCTGGTAGATAGAAAAGAAAAGAAGCTTAAGATATTTGGTGACATACCTAATGGTTCAAACGTAAAGGTTAGGTTTGATACCTTTGAAACTAAACACCTCTATGGCACATACAAAGGCACTACGTTGATAGCTGTTATGTATCTTGATGAAGTGCCTAAACTGTTTGCGTAGGTTCTTCA
>Ga0213868_10003110_pt1 | contig 15605 bp, 7 predicted proteins | sample PICome_9_FD_160087 | JGI IMG/M metagenome (GOLD analysis project Ga0213868, IMG submission 160087) | Coastal seawater microbial communities near Pivers Island, North Carolina, United States - PICO127 | ecosystem: Environmental > Aquatic > Marine > Coastal | place: USA: North Carolina | collected...
TTGGAGGGCATACGCAGGTTAATGCTACTACTCGACGTCTGAGCGTTGGACTTTGCCAATTGATAATAATCACTAAGCTGCTCCCATTTGGGTCCACCTGGATCCATGGAGCCCGCCGTTGAGTTCGCATTGGCGGGCGGAAACATCGGCCCTTGCATATCGCTGGGTAAACTCAATAACGCGGTCGAAAGATCGCGCTTCAGGCCACCGTCCTTGGTATTTGCAAGCACGCCACTCGAATGCACAGTGAAGTCGTGAAAAAACTCACGATTAACTTTATCAAGACCCGTGCCACTTGGCAAATCATCCTCTAAAAACATGGGGATATTCTCTAGGCTACTGATCTTGCCGGGGTCTTGGGTTTCGTCCTTCCACCGAGAACTGGTGTCCGTCAGTAACTGATCGCCATCCGAGTTACTGACCGCCGTCGGATCAGCCACTTGAGCTATCGCGGTTCGATAATAAGCCTCATCAGAGTATGGGTCATTAGGATTAAAAGTGCCGCTGTCTAAAAATGGGTCGGCCATGTTAACGCGTGCCTTCACGCCCTCGTCGCTTACCCAATAAGCATAATGACCTTCTAGAACGTTATTCTCTCCAAGGATTTCAACCTTCGGCGCTTTGACTGTGTCATCTGTAGCGGCTGCACTTTTATCGATCACGCTCTTGCCGACAGTCGCCAGATCTGCGGTGTCCCCAGCAACCACACTGTATGCGTCTGGATTCTGCCCACTCACCAGCCATTTCGGCTGACGCGCCTGCAGGCCATCAGTCACATCCAACGGGTCGCTGGTATTTGCCTTAGAAGACCAGACTCCCGTCCAGCGCTCCTGCCCGGGGGGACCACTCTGCCCGGGCGCTAAGAGAATATCTGCACGCGCCGTCACCCGCTGATCGGGCCCTGTGTAGCGCTGTAAGTCCCCCAGCGCGATCATTGCACCGAGCTGGGCATTCATGCGTGCCTCAAGCTGAGCAAGCTGAATATTCGCACTTTGGGTTTCGACGCGGACCAGCGTTGTAATGCTCAGAATCAGCAGTAGTACGAAGGCCATCAGGGACAGCGCGATAACCAGCGCAAAACCATGAGTTGGTGCAGAACGATTTTTCATTTAGCGAAAGGGGACAAATGGGGCGTCGGATACGGAGCTAACCAAAGGATGACGCGAAATGACAGAGATTTAACAAATTACTTTATACGTGTAAATATAAATAGTACCGATGGTTAAATTGCAGAAAACGTGGATTGTAGCAAAAATTGACTGCTTTTTATATATTCACAAATGACTTAAAAATACAAATTAATGAAATTCACAAGAATCAGGATCCATAGTTGCCAAACAATCAGTTTCATTTTATGTTATTTACGGTTCAATTTTACCTCTTAGATAAACTCACTATCTAGATTAAACTACAGTTGTTTCTTGGCCCCCTTAGAAAAACGGCTTAGCCCATGTTACGACGTAAACACATCCTGCTGCTGCTTGAATGGTATGACTACCGCATCCACCGAGGAGTCGCTCAAATTGCGCGTGAAAACGGTTGGCAACTGAATTGCCCGAAGAGCTTTACCCACAACGAGGGCATTCTAAACAATTGGCAAGGAGACGGCTGTATTGCTCTGCTGCAATGCACACAAACACTCGAATATTTTCGCACACACAAAATTCCCTTGGTCGACCTCGGGCTCGGCGACCACAATCTATCGATTCCCAGGGTCGTGACTGACAATGAAGCAATCGGCCGACTAGCTGCCGAACATTTCAGGGACCATGGTTATAAACAGGTCTTTGCCTTAACGGCCGATGGAATCAAAATGTATGAGGAGCGTCTGCAAGCGTTTATCAACCACATGGAAGCGGATGGCGGCAAAGTCACCGTGTTTGATTCCGCGGGTAGGACTGAAAGCAAAGTCATTCAGGAATTGCATGACCTCGCTCAAGCGCAGGGCCGTAAAATGGAAGAACTCTCGGTGGGTTTCTTTGCTTTCCAAGATACCGCGGCAGCTGAGATGATCTCTATATGCCTCAAAAACAATCTGCGCGTGCCAGAAAACATCGCGGTGCTGGGGGTCGACAATGATGATTTAGTCAACCAAGGTCTGAGCGTCGGACTCAGTAGTGTTGATAGCGACCAGGAAGGACTCGGCCTGACCGCCGCAAGAACATTGCAAAAATTACTGGATTCTAACTCTAGTAGAAGCTCCGATTCCATCCTACGTCACCCGCCAAGCGGTGTCGTCTCACGGCTCAGTACAGATTGCTACGCAGTCGCAAACCCATTAGTAGCTAATGCACTGCACTGGATCAAAGATAATTTCTATCATGGTATACAGGCAACGGATGTCGCAGAGGCCATGGGCGTCACTCAGCAAGGTCTGCAAAAGGCATTTGCCAACTGCTACAGTAAATCACCTGGGCAAGAAATACGCCATCAACGCACGCATGCGGTGGCACACTTGCTGCAAACGACAGAGGCCAACTTGGATGAAATCGCTAAAAACTGTGGCTACTACTCAGTCAATTCTTTGATCAATAGCTTTCGGGCTGAACATGGGACGACCCCGGGAAATTATCGCAAACGCCTTAAATTGGCATCGAATGCTTGAGCCATTCACCCTGAGGAATAAAGCAGCCATTGGACCTTAAGCCTTGTCCTACAAAGCACAGACTAGCAGCGGCAACAGCTGAATGGTGGAGATACCTACGAATGAGGGACGTCTGCCTATGGGGTTTTAATCACCCTCCAAAAAGCGCGGGGGCCAGTCGGATTCTCTGTAAGCGCCCAAATCATATTCGATTTATCCGCAGTCAAATCACTTTGTAGTACCACCCAATCATTGGCTAGGTTCAACGACTGTTCTAGCCGATAGGAAACACCCAATTCCGCGTTCCAGCCGAGCGAGATCGAACCATCTCCATCATCGATCAACACGGAGGCGACAATGTTTGGAGTTTGGTATTCGTAGACCTGCACATGATCGAGGGAAAAATCTGCCCCTCGGGCGATCAGTGAGAGTCCCGTAAGATTATCAGGGACCGTATAGTCGCCCTCGATCAGCAGGAACTCAGTGTCGTTTGCCGCGACGCTAGCGACGGCAACATCGGTCGCTTGGCCAGAGCCACTCGTTTCTCTCATCTCAAGTTGAACTGCGCCCGAGCTGCTACTTCTCGCCCACGCAGAAACATGATAGCTTTTACCGGGCTCAAGCACTGCTAGCATGTTCTGCTCGAGTTCCCCATCTAAGGCAGTAATCGTATTTGATAAGGTGATATTATCTATTCGCATGTAGTCGCCAGAGGTGCCATCAACTGTGGGATCAGTCGCGGTGCCTGCACCCGCTCCGCCCCAAGATCCATCAGATGGGGAGAGAGTATTAAAGCGAATGCCATCAATGCTAGTCAGGCCTGACCCACTCACAATCGTCTGGTAGGCACCGCCCTCTCCGTCATTTGCGGAAGCCGTCCATACCCCGCTGTCGAGATTTCCGGTAATTCGTAGCAAACCTCCATTCAGCTCACGACGGGCTAAGGAAAAGTCAAAACTACCGCCATAAAAATTGCCTGTTGCCAGCCCCGAGACATTGGCGCGGAAGCCAGTAGCTGCGTAAGTCTCGAAGCGCACATTGACGATGCCGTTCCCCATAAGCGAAAACTGCATCCCTTTACCTGCTGCCGAGCTGGCAGAGCTATCCCAATTTCGGCGAAGGTCCCATTCAGCAAAATCGACGACGAAGTCAAAATCGCCAGTAGTCATGGCAGAGTCCAGGGTGTATGTTCGATAGACTGGATTTGTGTTCCCACTAGCCGCTAAGTTATCATCTGCCTTTGGAGACTTAAATTCCTGGGTGTAGCCTACATTGAGCGCGCCAGATTGTACTCGAAACGAGCCAAAGCTCCACGAGCCAGCATCACTCCCCTCATTGGATTGCTCAGTAAGTGCTGTTCCGTCGGCATCATTAAACTGGTAGTCCACGAATGCCTCGTTGCTTACTGTGCCACTAATCGTGACCAATGCGGAGCGATCGCCTGCTAATGAATCTGTTGCATTGAGTGTGGCCCCTGCCGAGCCACCGACCACCCAGTTACTCAGGTCACTTTCGAAGCTGCCGTTGACTACCAGATTGTCTGCATTAGCCATGCCGAGTGATTCGAAAAGTCGCTGTTTCATCACAGCTTTCGCGGGTGAATAGGCCGGATTGCCCGCCTGATTGGTCCATTCATTCGGATCTACCTGGTTGGGCAAATTATTCGGATCTAAGGAATGATCGTAGAGTTCTTCAGATCCATCGCTGTAACGGATATAGCGATAATTCTCAGAGCGGACCGCGTGGTGATTGAGCGCCCATGGGCTCTTCGTATCTTCCGGCCAGTCCACTCGAGCGTTATGGAGGTGTGAGAGCGACACCCTCGGCCCATCCCACTGCCCTGCCAAAGGCGCCTCTAGGAGTGGAGTCAAATCGTTGCCATCTAGAACCGTATTATTCTTGCCAGCTCCTCCGTTAGGATCGGCAGGCATGTCGCAGAGCGCATTCAAGGTCGGGTAGAGATCGATTAACGACACGGGTGCACGACACTCAAGCCCCGCCACAGATTCAAGGCTGCCACCTGGGCGCATCTCTGGGGTGTAGATGACTAGCGGCACTCGGGTCGTTTCTTCCCACGGCGTCGTTTTGGAGGAGTGATCCTTCTCGCCCAGATGATAGCCATGGTCGCTGGTTACAATCACGATTGTATTGCTAGCGTAATCACTGGCCTGCAAAGCATCCCAAATGACACCTACTTGATGGTCCGCGAAAGCCACGCAGGCGAGGTATCCTTGGACAAAATTAAGCCACCACTCATTCGCACCGTTGCCATAGTCTTGCTTATACTTATCTATGCCGCTCTGGTAGCCCCGATTAAGCAGGTCCCCAGAGGGTCTGCCTATTGCGATTTCAGGAAGATCGGCTAAGTCGTCCTGATTTGGAAGGTGCGGCGGCAAAGTGACCGTATTATTCCCTTGTGCATCTCTGAAGAGATCGAAGAACTCCTTCGGGGCATAGAACGGTGCGTGCGGTCTATTCATGCCGACTACCATGAGAAAAGGGTTGCTATGGGCCTGCCCTAACTTGCCCTCAGCCCATTGTGCACTAATCTCGTCAGGCATGAGGTCTCGAACATCTCCATTCACACCTAAAGCCCCTGATTCACTTGTGTATGTAAATGGCCCATCTTTTAAAGCCCACTGATAATTTTCATAGCCGGGGGTATCTCCGGGATTATTGTCTAATGAGGTCGTGCTGGGATAATAGCCCCAATTACTTGTGGGCATATCGGGATGCTGTTCGCCGGTGTAGTTGCCTGTCAGCGGGACCTCTCCGTTCCAAGGGAAAGGTCCGAAGTCAGATGGCCCGGCGCCATCATCCGCTGGAATCACGCTGAAGACAGTGTTGTCGTCATGCCCATTATGGAAGATTTTACCGCTGCCCCAAACTGTGTAGCTATTCGCTTTGAAATGCTCCATCAAGGTGACTGCATCGCCTAAGATCTCAAAGTCCCGCCAGTCGTTAGACTGCTGGTCAAACCCATAGTAGCCACTGGTGCTAGGCAATAGACCGCTCCACAAGCTCGCCCGCGAAGGCCCACATATCGGTGCGTTACAATGGGCGTTGGTAAAGCGAACACCCTGGTCCATGAGACGCTCAATATTTGGGGTATAGGCTTGTGAGTGACCTCCCATACCTTCGACCGAGTCGTTCAAATCATCGCATATAATCAGGATCACATTAGGCTGCGCGATACAGACCGTCGCTTGAGCACAAAACAGAAATAAAGCGCTCAGTAATAGCTGGCACACTCGGCTAGAGCCGAAAGCAATTGTGAAGATTTGTTTCATTCTGTTCGTTTTTAGTTTTATCAAAAAAATTGTCGTAGGCTGTTTTAAATCTACGAGTACATGTATTTTTGCCCATTAAACGGCTACTCTTCGACGGCACGCAGCCTGAGGAATCCTGTTCCACCTGCAGTCGTCAATGACGCTTCTTGCATGCGCTTCGCGCCGACAGTATTTGTCGTGGTCGTACTGACTGCTGACCAAGCGGGGGTTTGTAGCGATGCGCTGGTCTCTGGTATCAACGAAACGTCGCCTCGAGTTGTCACTTCTGGATATTGGATCGCTATAGCGCCGGCTGAATCACTCATCGAGACTTGGGCAGGATTGTGTTCAAACGGATGCGTACCCATGGCATATTCCAAAAGATTAGGAATGCCATCGTGGTCGGGATCCTCAGTATCGACGAGATCCGCGGCAGTATGCCCAGGAGTCTGGTGCAGCGTTATCCATTGCGACTTCGTCACCGGATAGCTAGCGGGGGCATTGTATGGAGAGCTCTGTAAATCCTTTTTCCAGCCATCGCCCACATAATCACTATTATCAGAATCATGTAGTAGTGCCTGCAACTCAGTGATCAGTGCCGCATGCGCAGTCGCTTGCGTATAAGCTAGATTTTCTGTCTCGAGGGGGTCGTTCTGGTAATCGTATAGCTCGACGAAGCTAGCTTGATTGGCAACGACTTGACTGGCGTCTGGGTCATACGGTTGTGAAGAAGAACCATTAAATGCCCCATAGTCCCCGTTTGTGCGCCACCATTCAGTATACCTGTAACGATCCGTACGAATACTGTATCCCATCCCCTGACCTGGACCAGCAGCTGAGAGCGGATTCGAATCATAACTGGGTTTGTACGAAATATTTCGTTGATACTGACTAAAGGCGCCTAATTTCCAAGGTTGCTGAGTATCTTCTAATAGAGGTAGCAATGTGGTACCTTCCAAAATCTGATAACGAATAATATCATCTGCAATACTGGTCGTTTCGTCAGGAATTGGTAAGCTGCAGAGATCGAGCAGTGTGGGAAAAACATCCACCAATTCAACTGGTGCATTGGTCATTGTTCCAGCTGTTCCCAAAGCGCTCATCCCGGGGGAGCGAATGATAAAAGGTACGCGCGTGGAAACTTCGAAATTACTGTGCTTCGCCCAAAATGCGCCGTGGTCGCCTAGGTGGAAGCCGTGGTCACCAAATAAAATTACGATCGTATTATCGGCAATGGAGTCTGCATCCGACCCATCACCGTTGGGATCTTTGAGGGCATCTAATACTTTCCCCAACTGCGCATCGATGAAAGAAACACAGGCCATGTAACCATGTATGAGGTGTCTTGCGGAATCCACATTTGGCATTCTATCATTAAAGAAAATACTGAGGTCAGGCTCTTCAACCGTCGGTAAATAAGTCTCACCATCGCCATAAGAGGATGGCTCGCCTCCATAGGGTGCAGTAAAAGAGTTCGCACCAGTGGGCATGCTTCTTGTGCCCAAATAATTACTCATATCAATCGCGCTGGGATCATATAGATCCCAATAGTCTTTCGGTGCATTGAAGGGCAGGTGTGGCTTTTGAAAGCCTAAGCCCATAAAGAAGCGAGTGCCATTGAGTGCATACTCAGCGATTTTCTCGATCGCCAACTCGGCAGCGCGACCGTCTTTGTAATCACTGTCTTCAATCGTTGTAACACCATCTCGTTTGTATTCACCCACATCTGTCGCGGAGACACTACTTGCGTCTGCCATCGCGGCTTTGTTCCAAGTATTCCAAACGTTCGGATTGTCCCCTCTTTCATAAAAGTTAAAACGACCATCACTGGGATTATGCCAACCTTCGCTCCATGAGTCGGCACCCGAGTTGTGGTCATCATCTTGGTGATCGGACGACTGGCCATGAAAGACTTTGCCCACTCCATATGTTACGTAACCATTGTTCTTAAAGTGTTCAGGTAGTGTCACTACATTTGGCATGACCTCACGGAAGCGGGTAGAAAGAGCCCAATTACGCGTTGTATCCGGACGCAAGCCAGTCAGGAACGATGCTCGCGATGCGGTACAAATTGCTTGCTGGCAGTGGGCATTCAGGAAGGTCACTCCAGATGCAGCCAGTCGGTCAAAATTGGGTGTGCCTGATTCCCCATCAATTGTAATCGGCTTAAGTGGATCGTCTTCGCCGTAGACATTGAGCAACGGGCGCAGATCATCGATCGGAATGAAAAGAACATTATACTGCCCCGCAGGGTGATGACGCTCTCGGCTGGTGATTGCAGCACTCTTAAGAATCGTCACCGTCACAGTTTCATGCTCGACCTTAGAAGCATCTTGCGCGTCTGTCATTTCAACCACCACGGTATACGACGACTGACTTACATAGACTGGCGCAGTTTTGAAGGTTAGGACACCACTCGTTGAAATTTCAAAGTCATCCGCATCGGCACCAGACAAATTATAACTGACAGTACTGGCAGAAAAGGTGCTCGGCGTATAGGCCTTAACCTGAGTCCGGAGCTCAAGCACCGCGCTGCTCGAGTTCGTATAATTGACCGAATCGTACAAACCAACTAACTCAAGATCATCGACTCGAATTTGCGCCCCAATGGTTTGAATTAGGTCTGGAAATGTCCAACGCAAGGTAATGGATCCTGCATTCTCAATCGCAGTAACTGCATTTAAATCTGCACTCCATTCATTATTATAATCGTCATTATTATTGAGCGCCAGGCTGACTCCCGGCACAGCGATAAAGCCGCCGCCGTCGACACTGTATTCGAAATTGCTTAAGGCCTCAACCAAACCCGCGCTGCTCTGCACTCCGTTGAGGCGATATTTAAAACGCACTGAGATACCTTCAACCCCCGTAGTATCCAGGCTAACTTGAAAAGTGTTACTCGTCGACGAAGCGGCATTCGTATTCCATCCGAGCGCTTTTCCTCGAGCCCACACTGATCCATCGTATGCAGTATAACCTAAGCCAAAATTAGTGAAATCCGTTTTGCGACTGCCGCTATAAGAAAATGACGCTGTTCCATTCGCCCAATTAGCGACATTTACCACTTCAGAAAAAGTATCTCCCGGGTCTTGCTCTGTCTGAAACGCCCAATACGCGCCGACTGTCAGCGCCTGCGCGACCGCGGACGAAAGCGATATCAATATTAAGAAGTTAAATACTCGGGGTAATGCTAACATTGTTTCGGGTGCATGCGGCGCTCTGCATGTCGGATTAAGGTAGATGTCGTGACTGTAGCAGTCGGCAATAGTTAACTTTTACCATAACACAGGATTAAGGATTCAGCATACTGCGATAAATGACGCCGATATGATGGAAAGTGAAACCAACCACTGAAATGAGTTTGCTGGCTAAAATAATGTCAGGATCCAAATAGGCTCACGACCGCAGAAAACTCTACCTTATAAACCCACAACAAGCCCAAGTGCAGTAGGGGAAATGATGATTCAGCGACGAGTATTAGCATCAGTGAAACCGCCCTTGTTCCGCCTGGTAGTCATTCAAATTCCGCGGTCAATTCGATGTCGTCCAATTTAACTGTCACATCATAGATCCCATAAAATCCATTATATTGAACTTGGCCAAATGGATCAATATCCACTGCAGCTGACGGGGTCACCCTGAACACATCCACGTAAAACGAGCAAATCATTCGGAGATGAAAAGCAAAGTTGGCGCTGACATCGCTTAGACTAAAACCAACTTTCTAGCAGACAGAAAGGCTTTGAGTGAAATGAGGCACCTCTGTTATTGAGTGGTCGTAGCGACTTGAGCAACCTCTGTTGCGCAAGCGAACCGACTTTCTGACATCCACAGTAAACTCGTCACAATGCGCGGATAATACAAGCTACCAATCGGCTTGCCGGAAGTAAACTGATCCGAGCATGCATAAAATTTCGACCCTTCGACCTGCCATTGGACATGGGCTGCATCCGCACGGTCCTCACCCTCATAGCTAATGCCTAATATTTCACGAACCACATACTGATTCAGGCAAATTTTACTCATCCAAGAATTATCGGCACTACTGGACAACTTCCATGCACCATCGGCATAGAGGCAAATTCCGGGCTTCAAAATGCCAATCAAATGGCGCTTCAACACACCAATATAAGGTCCGTAAGCTCCATCCTCGGCGATCGCATCTCGAATGCCCATCTCCCACGGATAAACTAACGCTTCCGCGGCGGGGATAATGGCGCTGCTATTTTCGCCATCTAACACAGCAGGTATAAAGCCGTCTGATTCACTAAAAGCATTTGCCAAGGTTTCACTACAACGCAACGCAGCAGCATGGCACGATTCAGCGAGCTGAGAATCACCTAAGGCATTGAAAATGTATTCCAGGGCTAAGTAAGACGCCCAGCATTTTCCGCCGAGGTAAATATTGTCACGCGCCTGCCCGAGGGAATGGTCTAGTGAGTCGTAAGTCGTGATCTCACCGCCGCCCTTAGTCCGCGAGCTTTCGTAGCTCATCAGACCATTGCGGTGCTCAGGCTCTGGATGGTCACGACGCAACAAACTATCAAAGCAGCGCGTTAACACATCCGTGTGCTTTCTCGCGAACTCCAGATCCTTAGTCTTGGCTACATACACGCCCGCGCACAGCACCCAGTTGGTCAACTGCTCGCAGGTCATGTATGAAAAGCAGAGCCGGTCCAAACCACTACACTCATAACTAGAATAGCCCTCCGGACTAAAGTGATTGGCTACACCCATGTCATGCGCGAAGGAAATTCCGCCGGGCAACAGAGTCTCTGGTGCCTCGGGAGAAAATATTTCATCCTCATACGAATATCGGCTTACGAATTGGTTCAATACATTGCGTACTGTCCAGGGGTTAAAACGTAATTCGAAGAACAGCATATCGACGGTCAAATCAAGCGTATTCATCATCAAATACTCACCTTCATTTACCACCCACAAAGGCTTTCCATCGGGATCGACGAGCCACTGAGTTGATCCATAATAACTGCGCGTGGAATGTGCGATCATGAATTGCTGTGCATCTGTTAATCCTGATGCCAGTAGCTCGGCATCACGAGTCTGCGCAACTTTGGCGTACGCATCAAAATGCTCCACCGCATATGAGAAAACCGACTCAATGTTATCAAAATACTGCGTATACCAATAACTTGCTGTATGATTAAAAGTCGCAACACCTGATACATAATAACCGAGCGTAATCCGAACTTCTCGGCGCTCGCCAGCAGCCACCTTGAAGCGCACGCCTGCCACGGGACCCAATGAAAAATTTGGTGTGGTATGTTGAGCATCCAGCGCGCGATCCACACTAAAATCACAAAATTCCTCAACCTCAGCATCTGTTGCAAAACCCATAGAATCTCGGCTCACAGCTCCGCGTAACTGCCCTTCGCCTCGACTCGACAAGGGTGACCAATATTTATCATTTTTTAATGCAAAAAATCCATCCCATTCCTCGTCGCTATCATTCTCAATCACCAAGCTCAAGAATGTCGCAGGACAACTGGCAAACTTAAGCGTCGACTGCTCTGCAACAAGAGGATCAGGAATCGAGAAAAATGGAGTCAGCACATTGAGCGTCACGCCAGGCGCTTGAAACGCATCGGTCGCCCAGCGGTAATCACGCTCTAACACAGCCTCATCAAATACGCAGGCACTGGTTCCGCCTTCGGCGCTCAATTGGCTGTAACGCTCCGCATCGTTATCAACCCCCTGATAAAAGGGCATCGAATGAATGCGACCTGAAGCGGTTTTATAGCCAATAAAAACCGCACTGTCTGCGGGACTACCTCGCTCCATTGCCATGCCTCCAGGCGCCCCGGCCATGCCGATTGTCAATGAGCTATGCGCGCCCATTGGCGAGTGCTGCGCATGAAAAGAAGGCGTAAATTGCATCCACTATTCTAGGCAATCTAGTGGCGTTGAACAATGAATACTCATGAATTAAAAATAATAATTAATGAAACTCTTAATGGCCCATCCGAAGATTCAAGGAAATTGCGCACAAAAATTCCCTATTATTAACATCCATTAAAAGATACAAAAATGAACTTGCTTGAGACACAGTTGTTCTAGCGCTGCAATTGCTGAAAACAAGTACGCCCGCCTTCAAAGCTACACGCATGCTAACACCAAGTCCTCTAATGCAGGAATCAGCTTTTGCGTGATATTACTGCTCATAGCGAAGGCGGTAGAAGCGTTGGGGTATGGCGCTTGTGCCGCTGCCGTTGAACTTGATATGAGGGGCGGAATTTGGCACAGCGTCTACAGTCAGGTTGTCAATATAGAAGGTGACGATTTTCCCTGATGCGGCGGCATTGCCAATGATTTCACCGGCGGGCACCCATGATCCGAAGGCAAGTTGCACGTAAGTGCTTCCGGCAATATCTGTGAAAGAATTCAGGTCGGCGATATTGACCGTGATGTGAGCCGACTGCGAAACGTCCGCCTGCAAGGTTGAGAAATCAAAGCCAGGATCGACTTCGATGGATGGGCTGAAACCATCTACGGAGGTGTTGCCCGCTAGGATGAGATCAAACCGACTAGGCCTGTCTGTCGGATCGTAGTCTGCTGCTAGGATCGTTACGTCGAAGCTGACAGTGCCATTGTTGGCGACGGCATCAGTCAATTCGGCCAGCAAGGCTGCGTCCGAATGGACCCGATATTGGGCTACTGCGGCCTTTCTATCCTCAATACACTCAAAGCGGACAGAGCCCCAACCGATATTGGCTTCGTAAAAGATATCACCGTTATCGAAAGCGGGCTCAAAGAACTGAGCAATATCGGTGTCGAAGGATCTCCGCACCTTGCTTTCTTGGCCCGAGTAGGTGGTGTTGGTGGCGGTCTGAGTGTCCCAGTTGTAGGAGCCTGAAGTGAGCCATCCGGTGTCCGATACCACGGCATTGCGCTCTATGTAAACCTTGCCCGCATCCACCAGCGGGGAAACTGGTAATGCCATCTCCGTAGAACTGGGTGCGAAATCCCATCTGCCCGGCGGCGGGTCGAAGTGATCAAAGCGTGTGCCAGCAAAGTATTCCTGACCGTTGGACAATGTGTCGCCATCCGCGTCGCCATCAATCAGGCGCTCACTATCGAGCAACCCCTGGATGGTCGCATAGGCTTCGAAGCTCATGATCGGTTCCTCCCCAGCCACGTAGTGCCTGAGCCATTGCAGCGCGGGACGCCCCGTGCCGTCAGTGTCCTGTAGGTAGGCCATTTCAGTGTCGCGCCACAGTCCGGGACGCCAGCCCCACAAGGTAACGCCGACGATGGCGGGGTGTTCCCAAAAGAGGGGGAACACGCGTTGGTATTCGGACAGTTGCAGGGCGTCGTCTTGAATCCAGTCGGGGTCCACCGATACGGCGCCGTCAATGTCCATTTCGGTGACCATAACTGGCAACCCAGTAGCTGCAAATTGGTTGATGCTGGTGGTCATGGCACCTGTGGATGCGGGTTTAGTCGTGAATGCGTGTGCCTGAAAGCCGATGACGTCGATGAGCCCTTCAGCCTGGAGCAGCCCGATCAGGGCGAGGTAGTTGGCGGTATTGGAGTTATTCCGTATAACGTTGTACTCATTGAGTACTAGTTGAGTTCCAGGGAAGTATTGACGCGCGAGGCGAAAGGATTCTAGCACCCATTCCCAGCCGCTGAGCCCTGTGCCACCGAGGGCGGCGATGTAGTTGGCTCTACCATTGTTGCCGTCTGGCGGGGCATTCAGTGGCTCGTTCACGACCTCGAGGTAGTCGATGTCCGGATAGCGCGTGGCCACGGCGGAGAACCATTCCTCGATCTCGTTGCGTTGTTCTGAGCTGGAAAGAGTGTTCATCCAACTGGGCTGCTGATTGCCCCAGATAAGGACATGATAGCGGAAGGGGAACCCCTGAGTCTGCGCTAAGTTGTAAGCATTATCCAGATTGGTCCAGTTCATGACATCACGCTTGCTCTCGACCGAACCCCATTTGCCGTAGTTGCCGGGGACGACCTGATTCCAATACTTCTCTAGGTTGGGCTGGCTGGAGTTCGTGAAGTTACAACCAAGAAAGCGCGCCTTGCCATCGGCAAGAGGTTCGGCGGCCAAATAAAATTGGATCAAGCACAAAAACAGCACCACAAATATCTTGTTAGCTTGAACGAGCATATGAGTCATACTTTATGAGGTTGGAAAATAGTAGAGATGACGATGAGATGGCACATCGATTTGGTCATTCCCCGACAGAACTTTGATTTTTTGCAGCCTCAACTGCCTTGGGTCGTGGTTCTACCCGAAAAATGAGATCCATATTTATCACGCCCTAACACAGCCTCATCAAATACGCAGGCACTGGTTCCGCCTTCGGCGCTCAATTGGCTGTAACGCTCCGCATCGTTATCACCCCCCTGATAAAAGGGCATCGAATGAATGCGACCTGAAGCGGTTTTATAGCCAACAAAACCCGCACTGTCTGTGGGGCTACCTCGCTCCATTGCCATGCCTCCAGGCGCGCCTGCCATACCGATTGTAAATGAGCTATACGCGCCCATTGGCGAGTGTTGCGCATGAAAAGAAGGCGTAAATTGCATCCACTATTTTAGACAATCTAGTGGCTTTGAACAATGAGCACTCATGAATTAAAAACAACAATTAATGAAACTCTTGATGGCCATTGCTAGAGCAAACTAGCTAACAGATTAAGGTTTTCACTAAATCGATCATCTCTCCAATACCAAACAGCGCCTAACTTAGGGCTAAGAATACCAATACCCGTAATTCAATCTCGGTTTAGCTAAGTTGTTAATTGACAGGACTCATACAGCCGAATGCCGCTAGTAATCTAGCGGGCACTAGTGATGTGACGCCTCGCCTGATCCGCTAGGAATATGGATGCTTTCAACCATGTCCTGCACTTCCTGGGGCGGTTCCGGAGTGAAGGCACTGACCAAGAACGCGACACCAAAGTTGATCAACATGCCGACGAAGCCGATCCCCTCAGGAGAGATGCCGAGGAAATATTGATCTGCATGACCATCAAGAAATTGGAAGTAAACAATATAGCCGATCGTACACGAAATACCGCAGAGCATTCCAGCAATCGCGCCTTCACGATTCATCCGTTTTGAGAAGATCCCAATCAACAACGTTGGAAAGAAGGAAGAAGCCGCGAGCCCGAAAGCAAATGCCACGGTCTTCGCAATAAATGCTGACGGCGGATTAATGCCAAAGTACGCCGCCACCACTAGTGCAATAAATGAAGCGAACCGCGCGTAGCGTACTTCTTCCCGATCGCTCAGATCTGGCTTGATAATCTTCTTCATCAAGTCGTGTGAGATCGAAGTCGAAAGCACTAGCAACAAGCCTGCCGCAGTCGAGAGTGCCGCGGCTATGCAGCCTGCCATCAACAACGAAATCACCCACATCGGCAACCCTGCCATGTGCGGATTCGCCATCACCATAATATCATTACCAAACCACAACTCGTTCGGGTTGGAGCTGTCACCTTTATTAGCCAGCAGTCGTTGACCGAGCGAACCGATACGCTGCTCCTCAGGCGCGTCATAGACCGGATACGCTGGCGCCTTACCTTGAAAAACACTGTTCGAGCCGATCTCGGATTTTGCCGGCCCAAAATATTGGATCACACCGTCGTTGTTCTTATCGACCCATGCCATCTGACCAGTTGCCTCGAAATCTTTAAACCATGCAGGCGCTTCCGTATAGCTGGTCTGGTGCAGGTTGTTGATCAGGTTGACGCGCGAGAACGCACCAATTGCGG
>Ga0213868_10003111_pt1 | contig 15603 bp, 11 predicted proteins | sample PICome_9_FD_160087 | JGI IMG/M metagenome (GOLD analysis project Ga0213868, IMG submission 160087) | Coastal seawater microbial communities near Pivers Island, North Carolina, United States - PICO127 | ecosystem: Environmental > Aquatic > Marine > Coastal | place: USA: North Carolina...
GTGGAGTGAGTGGATGGAGATGATGTGAAATAAATCGACCAACACGTTGTCGATTGATTCTGTAGCGGGCAGTGCAACTGTGCAAACGATAACGGCTAACCGGGCAGAAATTTGAACCAGCGATTATTGATCCGTGGAAACCCCAAAGAAAGAGAGACTTTACAAGAATGACGTTCTAGTTAGTCCAACGATTGATGCAAGAGAGTGTCATTTTTTTGGTCATTGGAATACTACTTAACTATTATCTGAAATACTTGTTTCGTTTTCAAACAAATCATTGACCATGTCTACTGTTCTTCGTTCTCAGAATAATAACTTCTTCAAAGAGAGGATGAAAAACAATCACCAAACAAATTTATCGAAATGAAAAACTTTCCTCTTGGTGTATTTTATAAAAAATATGTACAGCTGTGATGGGTCATGTGTCATGGTGCCATCATCAAGAGGGACTTTATATTCGTCCTTGTTTATGCATTATTTAGCTTCTACTTGAAAATTATTTTTCTTGTTCGAGTAGGACTTTTTCATCTCGTTTCATGAGCTGAACCAGCCTTGCCAACCATAAGACACATCGTGTGATTTGGTATATTGAAAAAACTCGCCATACAGCTCCAAGACCTGCACTCTTGACACCGGATAAAACACCGTGTTTTATTCTCAGTAACCATAACGGAAGAACAAAGAAGAAAACTCCAAAAGTTTTACTCAGGAACGATAGGTCCTTTTGTCCTAATAGCAATCCTTCACCAGAACATACAATTCCAGACAACGCAAACATGATAGCCAAGTAAGGTGTGGTAGAATTCACACTGGCAATCACTGCTGGATCATGTGAAAACAGATGGCTTACCAATGGCATGGTCATGACAATGGCTGTCAAAGCAATACCGAACGCAACACCCGCTTTCAAAAAATTGCGAATCGTCTCTTTCATCACATGCAACCGTAAACGACGATTGCCTGTATAGTCAAATATACCCGGAACGAAACTTTGAGCTGTTAAATTAAGTGAATCACACATGGGGATAAAGCATAGAAAGAATGCCAGCACAATTTGTTGCGCGGCCATATGTACAGTACCGAAAGTACTTGAAACAACATAACTCATTGCGATATATCCAGATACTCTCCCAATCGATGTCGTTGTAACTGGAACAAAGTAAGCCCATACTTTTTTCAACGTTTCCATACATGTGGGAAATTGAATCAAATCAATGAATTTCATATGTGCATGTAGTATACCTTTGCTGCTCTGATCCAATATCCTCATTACACCTCCTTCTCCATTCACGTCATCCTTTGGACCAGATTGAAGCCACCTCATGAAAAATGCGAGAGCAGCATACTGACTAAATGTCGTTGCCCATGCAGCACCTGCTGCTCCTCCAATCCATGGAATGTTATTCCCAACAAACAAAAAGTCACAAACTAAGTTCACTAAAGCAGCAGACATCATGACTAGTAGAGGAGTCTTTGTATCCTTCATACCAAGACATGCACTTTGCGCTGTCCCAATAACAACCGCTGCTGGCATACCCAATGCTCTTATTTTGACATACCGTTGTGCAGCGGACAATACTTCCACACTATGACCTACTCCATGTCCACTACCCAACAAAGCTTTTATAAAGAATGTAGAAAACGTCCATAATCCCGTTCCTAAGATGATCCCCACAAACGTAGCAAGTTGCAATACATTTTTCATTTGTCTAGCTGTAGATTCTGTCCCCGTCCCTTTGATCCGACTCTTATCAAATTCAGCTGCAATGAGGTTGGTAGTTGCCGTATACATAAATGAGACAAGCAAGGATCCATCATCTGTGATTGTAATGGCAGGATTCAGAGCTGCCAATTGTGACGTTCCAGCTAATAGACCAACTGCACTTGTATCAATCAGAGAGAGCAGTGGACCAAATAGCCAAATACCTATCGCAGGTATAGCAAATTGGATAATATCCCGTACGGTAGGTGCCTTTAATTTTGAATCAGAATGGATAGGTGTCGTAGACGTAATGTTTGATGTATGCAATTCAGCATTATTGTCATGATCTGGTTGTGATGACATGAGTCTTGTTTGTAGTCTTAATCTTTTGTATATCATTTGTTTGTTCCCTATGATTATTGAGTGATTGCATTCTTTCTTCTTGGAAGAAGTCGTAGTTGTTGGAATCTGTCCTACTGTTACTAGACGATTGATTCGCACAAACGTTTGGAACCCATTCGTAATAGAAACATTGGAAAGAAAGAATAGGATCCAACCTAAAGTCCAAGTCTGCATGATTATGGATGTGATTTCTTACTTACAATACATTCATGTGTAGTATAGGTAGGTAGGTAGATGCATTTATTGTACAATTTCAGTGAAGTTTGCCTCTGATGTTTCTTGTGCACTTTTCCCCTCATTTTTTGGGTTCCAGGCCGCCAAAAACGGTTACAAAAACCGTTAGGATGACGCAATCTTCTCTCACAGAAACAAACTCCATATGTTTGCACATACCACATACGTATTTATTACGAGAGCATACGAAGTACTACTAGTTTCTATTTTCATTCTCACGCCTTCCTCCACAACGTTCATTGGTCATGTGGTCCACACCCCTGATTCATTTCATTTCACTTATTTCAGCCAAGACAGGGAGGTCAATATCCATCGCACGAACCAATACCATCATTTGTAAAGCAGCATTGCATCGTTCCTATAAAACCGTAGTACATTCCTCCAACAATATGAACTTACTGGACGACGTGGATCATACTATTTTAAATGGACCTGAACTGCCCCCTCTTTTCAAAGGTCATAAACGTTTATTCTTAGTTCGCCATGGGGAAGTAATCAATCCAGGTGGAGATAAAGCTGTATTTTATGGAGCCCTTGACGTACCACTGAGTGAACTAGGAAAAGAGGAGGCTAGAGCTGCAGGTGCCTATTTGCGTCAGTTTGACCTTCAACATATTGCAGCGAGTCCTCTGTCTCGTGCTATTTTTGGAGCAGAAGAAGTTATGAAACGACAATCGAATGCTCTTACCAACAAGGTGAAAATTTACCATGGATTTACTGAATTAGATAGAGGTTCTTGGGCTATGAAAACCAAGGAGGAAATTGGGATAGAAAATTTGAAACGATTTGATGCATGTGATGAAAGTATCACACCGGAAAATGGGGAATCGTATCCACAACTGAAAACTCGCGTTCTAATGGCCAGAGATGAGCTGTTAAGTATTACCGACGATGGAAGAGCAAGTGCGGTAGTTTCTCACCTTCAAGTGACTCGTAGTATGTTGAGTGATGCTCTCAGGATTCCCACTGAAGAAATGTCAAAGTTAAAAGTTGCGACTGCTAGTGTCACTTGTATTGACTATAACATAGCGACGGGTGAACAGACGATTCATTTTCAAAGCTTCAAACCTGATGCTGGACTGGAACAAGCCATCGATGGGGCAAATTAGTTTATGTACTACTACTTAGAAACGAAGTTTTAAAAAAGAAATAGTCAGTTTTGGATCACTTTGGTGTCACACAGAAGAAGAGAAGAGATCCTCAGGTTTTATTTTGGCTCGAGCAAATGCTCGAAGAACCCTCAACTTTTTCTTAGATTTTTCAATGTACAATTCATTCAGCGTACGATCACTATCTTTAGCAGTGGCTTTCAATCGACGCTGAAGGGGGTGGTCATCCGAGAGATCAATGAATTCATCACCAACCTTTTCGATCGTTACGCGCTTTGCTAGCTGGGTGGCAGCGTGAACAATATTAACTTTACCATCTTTTGTGATGGGTAGATCTTTTAAACACTGATGGTTCATCACTTCTTGAGCCTTTTTGTAGTTCGTGCGATCTCCAATACCTAGAGGTAGACTGAGCTCCATCACCAACTTCTTCATACTCATCGCCGGAATGAATCCAGAGGCTTTCGTGTCAAATATTGACCAAGCTCGTATGAATTCATCTAAATCTCTAGGTGATAGGTCTCCCCCCTCAGCACTGGTTTCAAAAGCCTCAAGTACTATTCCAACAAATAAGTTAAGGACGACAAAAGACACTACAAGCACGAAGCTGTAGAAGTACAAATAGGCTGATATACCTGCGCCACAACCCAGCAAAGGAGTGCAATTTGGATCATCGTTTTCATTCAAACACCAGGGCAAGTCTGGATCATAAATTTGGGTGTCTTGACAATTATCAATACTGATCAACATGTTCCTCATGAAGCCATTCCAATTTTCACCAGTCGCAAAGCGAAAGAGAAGGAGACAAGCATTGCCGAAACTTCGGAAGTTTGAATCTTCGGTTAGATCTCCATGTTCGGGGAGAAAGCAAAACAATTGAACCCCAAGAATTGCATAGATGAAGAAAATCAGTAAGATCAGTCCCCCAATATTCGCAACGCTAGGAATCGAGATTACGAGCGTATTGAAAAGTTGACGAAGTTTCTCAACGTTTTTCAGTAAGCGCATGATTCTAAAGAGGCGGACAAATCGAAGAGGAGTTACAGCTACTGCTTGCTCGTCAAAAAACAAACCAACTGTTGTCAATACTGCGACGACAAAGTCGAAACAATTCCACCGGTCATCAAAGTAGTACCAGCCTATTGCTCCTAGCTTGAATATTGCTTCTAATCCAAATATGATTGTAAAGACAGCGTTAATGGAATTTACCGCGTTCATTTTCATTTGAGAATCTCCGAACGAGCTAAATGATAGATTCATAGCTGTCAAGCAAATGCAACAGGTTACGAAGCCTTCGAACTTAGAAGCACCGATCCCATATGTCATATCATATATACTTGATCTTATAGCATTAGAGGGACGTACAACGTTTCGAATCGGTTTGATCTTGAGTAAAAATGTTTGAGTCCTTGCCCAATTTCTTTGAGATTCAGTCATCAATCCAGATCCACTTCTCCGCCTTATCCCACTAAAGTTTTCTAACACAACTCCAACGAAAAGCTCGACGAGAAAGAAAGCGCATATTAGAATAAAGATAACAAAGAATATGGCCCAAATGGGAGAGTGATCCCTCACAGGTTCCATATCAACTCCTCGTTGATCGACGGCTGCATGCATCACTTGAACCCAACCTTCAGTGGTTGATATTTCAAATAGTAATGTTATTCCATTCAGAACATTATCAAAATTTTGAGGAACCACAGGTACCCAAGCTCCTCCTAAACATAGGCATACCTCTTTAGACGTGGGAATATCTTCATTATACCATAAATATTCGCATTCGAGATGTTTTGTTCGGAACAATTCTCTTTCATTTTTTGAAAGTAAGTTGATTGTTTCAGGATACGTCATAATTGACATCTCATAGTCTGCAAAAGATGAGGGTGCTGTAACCCCACAGCGATAGAACGTCCCCTTCAAGAAACTGACTCCAAAGCATGAGAATATAACAAAAGTTAACGAGCAGAGTATCCCCACATCTGATACAGCAGGTATGGCTGACAGTAAAGCATCTACAACGACTTTGAGCTCTTTAAACCTACTGATCATTCTCAACGGCCGTAAAACACGAAGTGTTCTCAAAGGACGAAGAACATTACCAGGGCCGATATTTTTCATATTTAGTATGGACACTATGACGAGAAAGAAATCTAGAATATTCCAGCCCGATCGAAGGTAAGAATCGTTAGCGGCAATAAGTCCATACCCAAGAATCTTCACCACAGCCTCAAAAATAAAAAATATTGTGACCCCCCACTCAATGTAGTGAAGAATTCGTACATAATCAGCTCTTGGATCAGCCAGTGGATTGTCTAGCAAGATACATATGCTGCTCACTACAATCAGAAGAGTAACTAAGACATCAAATTTCCAACATTCAACAATTCTAAAACAGATTTTCCGGAAAAAGTTATCTTTGTCCATAAACGAACATTTCGTTCTGATAATCGACTGCTGTTTGACAATGATTCCAGACTTGGCGAGAAGAGGTTCATCAATGATTTTCAGGCTCTTATCAGCATTATTCCGTTCTTCAAAATTCTTCAATAATATAGCCAGAAAAAGATTCATGACAACGAAGTTCCCCACAGTTATGACAAGCGTTACGAAAAGAACAGCAGCGCTTCCTCGCACCCTCCATCCATCGTACATGATTCTGTTCCAATCTTCTCCCGTCAAAAGTTGAAAAACAGTGATTGTTGACCAATAGATATTGTCGAAGTTAGCTCTCGGTACCTCTAATGATGCATCTCGATCTGTACTGAATTGTACGCCTTTTGTACTGGAGTCGAATTGAAGACGACCAGCTAACACTTGCATTCCAATAAGGCTAAAGACAAATACTATGATTGCAAGCAAGGCCCCGAAATTCGCTATATCTGGCAAGCTACTAGTGATAGTTCGAAGAAGATTCTGCAACGATTTCCAGTTTCGTGCCAACTTGAGTAAACGGAACAATCTTAAAGCCCTAAAAGCAGCAAAAGAGCCAGAAGTCGCTCTTGGTATAGCGTAAATAATGAGTTCAAAAAGTGATAAAATTCCAAGTACGCCGTCAAAACACATGGTCGAATTCCTAAAATGAAAAGAGACTGTGAGGAACAAATGGAGAATTGAACACATCTAACATGATTTTGATGCACATACCTCCAATATCTTCTGAAACCGTAGTGAATATTGCATATAAGGACATCAAGAAGAAATATTATAGCGAACAGAAGGTTCAAATAATCCAGTATTGCGGCATGGTGCTGCGAAATGCCATAATAATCCATGGAGAGCACAACTGAGTTCAGAAAAATACAAGTCATGATTATTGTGGAATGTATTTTTGTTCCAATGAACCTTCTAAGGAGCCATTTCTTCCCACCCCTTTCAATATCTACACATATCGGAACAAGATACGTGTCTTTCATGTCCGCTTTAAAGGTTCTGATTTGATTAGATTCTTCACTAGAACTGGCATCGTAGTCCTTTCCCAACTTATCTAATGACTTTGATATGATCGCAAGCACCAAATTCAAAACGATGTAGCCACAAAGTACGATTTGAAAGCCAAAAAATATGAAAGCAGGAGGTTTGTACCAAACGTCGGTGATTTGCTCTAAAATATCAGACCATCCTTCGAGGGTAATTATCTGAAAGATAGTGATCATCGCTTGCGGAAAAGAGTCGAAGCCAGTTAAACCCCAATTTAAATTTTCTTCATGTAATGCTATATCCATCCTTGGTATCCCGTAAGGTTCGATTGCATTTACGAATCTGGGGTTACCAAATGCATCATAGTCTGAACCACATGTATTGCCTGAAGAACATCGACGAAAATGGGCCCCAGTGTCGCAGAGTCGAGTATCTGTCTCGTCCAATGGCCAAATGCAATCAAATGGGCCATATTGAAACCAAGGCGATGTTTCTTGGCTCCACTCAGATGAATCATTATCCTCCATTGTACATCTAAAATTATGAGGTTGGAGAACTACTCTTGCAAGATATTCACTCCAGCAATCGTCTTGAGTAGAATTACAGTTACCTGGCATAACAATTGGAAATGGAGTTTTCCGACATCTTCCATGCATTAGACCTCTCCACATAAGAGTACCGGTTATACTAAAACATATCAAGAGGAACATCAGAAGGAGAACAACATGACATAATTCAGAAGCTGACATTATCAAGGCTTGAATTATCCTTCGGAGACCAGGTAACTTTGATATTGAACGCAGAGGACGCAGAACTCTCAAACTTCTTAGAGCCGTCAAATTTGGGATCATTGGTACTACGGACACGATGCTTGTCATCACCACCAGAAAATCGAAAGCATTCCATCCATCTCTCAAATACGATCTTTCACCTCTGAAGAAACCCATTGCTATGATCTTTAAAATGCATTCCAGTAAAAATACAAAGAGAAAACCAATCTCAAAAACTTGGATTATATAGTTTCGTCTCGATCCTTGTGTGACTGGTTCAAAGTTTTCATCTAAAACACTGTAATCTACACATGCTGTTAAAACCGAGTTTCCGATTATGAAAGCAAGCATACACCTGTCAAATCTAGAACCAGGGACTAATCGCTCACGAAGTCTCTCCCTCCACGAATCATTCAGTAGCTCCGATTCGTCTTCATCAATTGGGAATATAGAAGTCATCAATCGATTACTTCTTCGTTGAAAAAAATCGGAGAAAATGTTTGTGGATTGCTCAGCAATTTCGAATTTTTGAATTATTTATGAGTTTCTCTCACCAACGCTTTCAAACTTTCATACACTGACAGAAAAAGGAATTCCACTAGATACTACCTTCAAAAATGAATATGTGCGACACATTCTTGCAACTATTCGCAACTGCTGTTGAACACTCACAGCCCCACGTTCTCCTGCAAGTTCAGCAAGATCTTCACTGACATTTCTCAATTCAGATCTAGTAAATCTTTTTCTATCTTGCCATAGAATGATTCTGCACTCGTGTACTAAAAGCATAAGCATTCCCAAATCATCAGAACTAAGAACATTTCTGGGCGGCTTCTTCTCAGACGTGTCCTCCTCGAATCGATTGGAGTTGCCGAAAGATAGAGGCAAAAGAGAAGGGGGTGGATTATCTCTCATAACTAGCAGTCTTTCAATATCTAGCAGTATTTGACGGAAATTGAAAAAAGTTTCTTCTTTACTTTTCCCGACTTTCAGCAATGCATAGAAAAATTTATGAAAGATGAAGCGTATTGAACTGAGTGCTAAAAACGCTGGTGTGATCGCAGCAAGATTCATATTGATTTCATTCGCACCCATCAGTTCGTCCATCTGAACTAAAGAGTTCAACAATTCCTAGCGTTGAATAGCCTTACATATGAGTTCAAAGTACAAAATGGAAAATATGGAAAACGCAGAACATAATCTAACCTTTTTGATGAATTGCATTTCAATCAAACTCAGTCGGTAAATCTTGTTGAAATCTAAAATGTTCTTGACACTGTATTCTTTTGTACTCTCTATCAAACTCATATCCATGCGAATCGCTCTTTCCGTTCTTTCAGATTCAGTCATCATTGGGTAAGTATCATCGAGCCACGCCTTTATCATTTTTCGCAGAACAACAATAACGTCTTCTCTCGCTTTTCTATCGGTTACATTTTCTCTTCCACGTTTCGTAAATAATTCTCGATAGCTGCAAATCAAATGAAGTAAGTAAAAGTAATACATGTTATTTACTCTCGGAATAATTGACATGTCTCAACTTACATAGCTCGAAGCGGGTCGTATACATGTTCAACACAAAATGAACACACTTTCTGATAAACGTCCTGAGCAAATGTTCCGAATATATTGTCCTCAGCTTGAATCAATCGATAGGTAGAATATCCTATTATCGGCAACACGAAAACGGCAACATACCAACTGCGAACCAGTAGGGAAGGTGGGCGAAGCTTTTCAAGCCTGCGTTTCTTTTGCATGGACATGTTTGTTTCCATTGAATTTAACAGTTCCGCTACTTCAGATGCCATAAGGTTTAGGTCTGTGATTTCAATCTTTTCTACATCTCTATTTATTGAGATGGCACTGGGTACAATTTCTAATCCATTGCCAACTTCATGATCTGTTCCTATTCCAACCGTTGCCCAAAGTGGTAAATCAATGTTGTCATCCTCATCTTTGAAGACAATCCTTACTTCGTCATTAACCATGGAATCTCCCAGCTTAGTTGCACTCAATTCTTGGTTCTTTTTGCCATCCATCGAAAAATGTCGATATTCTCTTGGCCAATTCTCGTAGTATGGAAGAGGCTTTAGTGCATTCCCAGCACCGTACAATTGATCCCTGACGACTCGAATGGCATCAATAGTCCACGCAGCTAGCGCGTCGTCGTTTGATTGAATCTCCCCCCCTCTGACATTCCTAACAAAAAGATGTGATTCTTCATAATAATCGGACGTCCTCTTACCACTACCTGAATACCTTTTTCTGTGCGGCTTTGCTAGGTTTACTGGTGTCATCAAATTTTCTGTCTGCCTCTGACTGTCTTCGATTTCCCCATGCAATCCTACAACTGCTACCCATTCTCCTTGCCCAAGAATACCCCATTGTTCAACACCACTTTGCCATCCAGCTCTCCAGATTTGTTGCTGTAGTTCTCCTATGCTACTACACCTTCTAGCTAAAACAGCTTGGAGCTGCGATATTCTCTGACCTATTATTGCATGATGATCTTGTTTTGATCTAAACATTGTTGGAGCAAATTCCAGATAATATAAAAACGGACGTTCTAGCCTCTCAGTCCAAAATTTCAGTGAGTGATGTAATTCAACTGCTTCACTCAAAGCAAGATCTCTCATAGCTCTAAGTGTACCTTCTCCTAATCTTGAAGCCGTTTCAGCTTTACTGACTTGACGATTCAAGCGTCTTCCCCCATATCCCGAATCAGATGCATGAGAAGAAGTCGAATGTACTGATGATAAAGGGTTCTTCATTGACTGATCAGATTCATCCTCAAAACTGTTTGTACAAAGGTCTTCTGAATTTGAACTAATGTTTCTCACCAAAGTTGTTGCTTTCACAGGGTTTAGTAACGGCCTATACTCATCTTCCTTTTTTACAACCTGTAACAAATTTCTAACCGCCCACACACTGTTTTGGTGATGCGTTGCTAAGAAATGGTCTTGACCGCTTACCCTTTTGTAAGGATCTATCATAAAGAAGCGTCTTGGCGCAGGTTGTGTATCGTCAACTAGATGTTGCTGTAAACTTGAATCAAAATTTGGTATTCCTAAATGCATGACTCCTGAGGTTAGATCTGACAACCTTTTTGAAGCTTCATCTGATACTGCATTTATGCTTTCCGTTGCAATTCCTTTCGCTAATGACACATATTCGTTAACGGAATTATTTATTCTCCCAAAATAAGTACTTTCCTCCTTTGATTCTGGACGCTCCGTAGTATTGGCATGCAACGGCGTTGTTGGAATATCATTTCTGAACCTGCTGCTAAATCTGCTTAATATTGTTCCAACCATATCTATCACTGTTTTGTTTGTAATTTGAGTTAGTTGATCTCGGGTTGCAAGAAGATGATCTGATGATGTTGTTGAAGGGAGTGTCAAATGTCAATTTTGAAATTGTTAGCTTATTTTTACACTGAATATGTTCTTTCTCTAAATCGTACAGTAGATCCCTCTTTCTAACTACACTCTACGTAGCTACTGTTCACTTTTTCACACTTGCACTTTCTTTTTCTTGATGCATTCTCTATCTAAATAAAAAATGCCACTTCACTGACAGGAGATGAGTCGATATCGTCCTGTCTACCCTTGACCACATGAGAAATATACATCCGTACTGCAGAATCCCTAATTCTTGCATCGTCATGCGTCTGAACAGGAATAGGTTTCTTCAATAGATCCAGAAGAGTTTTGGAATTCAGCTTCGCATCTATAGTAGGAAACATTGAATCGATGCTTGCCATTTTCAACGAAGGTTTTTGTTTCTCTTTCTTGGGCGTGTCACTCAAAATCATTGTCTTCGGATTTCGTCGCGAGTCTGTTCTAGAATTCTCAGTATTTTTTTGATCTTCATCCATGTACCGACTTTTCTTTTTGCCTGGTGACCGTTGAGGTTCCGCAAACCAATCTTCATCATCGCCATAAACAGAATAATCTATTTCATATCGTTTGACTTTCCGCCGTCTCCTACGAGGCAGGCGAGAGTTACTTTCATCAGGCTCGTTTGGATTATCCAAAGATTGATTCTGTTTGGCCTCCATGCTTTTTTTGTTTCCATCAGAATTGTTACCGTCGTCTTCTGCTTCGGGTCTAAGAATGGTGTAAAGAGGTGATGTGATTGTCGCACGTTTGTCGGATGGCGATGGAGTTTTCGCTTCAGCAGAAATGAAATCTCCCCCAACTGATTTCTCCATTTCCACCCTTTCTGAAAATTGATTATGAGGCTTTACGTGAGCGTAGACGGTTCAAGTCTCAGTGAATGGCGTATATGTGGAGTCAGTGTTATGTGTTAGTGCAGAAACTGGGGGACTGGGGGAGTGGGAATAAAATTTTAATTCATGAAATACGGGAAGGGTAGTACCGGTTGGAAAAGAGAAAAGACCCGATGGATCGCCCATCGGATGACCCAAGAGAATCAATCAATCATCAATGCATTTTTTTCGACGACCCATGACTTGATTTTACAATACAACATGTTTCGCATATGTTATAAATAGATACTTTTACACTCTAAATAGAATACTAAACTATTTCACTTTGTACAAAAATATTGATTCGTTCATTTTGATTCTCTACACCTCATTCAAGCATCTGTCAAATGCTTATGATTCTATTTCTGAGAGTCTCCATCGTAAGAACTCTGAAATGCCCTCCCAAATATTGTTCCATTGCCTGTATTGATACTGTAACTATTACTTTCTTCCTTCGCTTCTTCCTGCCTATCAAAAGGAGCATAATCGTCGATAGCCTCGTCAAATACAGCAGCAACACAATGCAGTCCTTCATCAGGAAACATATTTTTAGTTGCAACTCTTGCCTTTTCTTTGGAGCAGTACCGTTTTGTAAAGCTCATGGATGAACTGGCACACTCTGCTTCACGAGCTGCTCTAATTTCACTTTTGGCTAAAGTATAACAATTCGTTAGATCCCATTTGCGAATATGCACATCAAAAACATGAATAAGCTCGTGAACCAAGACTTGCTCAATATCCTCTCTTGAAAATAAGCGGTTACTGCAAAGTACTATTGAGAGAGGATCAGGTCCTCTAACGAATGCTCGAGCTCCACCTTCCGGTCCTGAGTTTCCACATTTTTTGCAAATAATTTCCAAGGAAAGGGAAGGTTTTGAGAAATCTGTTGAACTATCTGAAGCACTGGTTGCAACAGTAATTTGTTTTGGATTTGTCGTAATCCTACTTTGTATTTGTTTTGTGAATTTTCGCTTCAATTTTGTGAACATTGTATCTGTTTCTATTGTAGTTTCAGCATTTGTTATCTGCGATATATTGTCTGTCTCACGACCACCAAAACCTCGTGAATCGTCCCGATTGAATGTTCCATTTATTGTATCAGTCGAATTTATCTGTTTTAATTGAACTGTGACGCTATTATTGTTATTTTGAAAGGTAGATTCGGTCACGTTCACTCCCATAGACGAGAAAAGAGTTTGCGTTTTTGATCCTACAGCTTTTAAAGCTGCAGTCAAATTTTTCATACATTTTTCGCATTGTCCTGATCCACTTTCCTTTTCTGACATTGTACGTGGCATATAAGTAACACATATACCTATGCAAAGAAGGTTATCTCTGAAGTTTTTCTCCTTCTTCTGAAAAATGTCCGAGTTTTGTAAAATAAATACTTAGACGCATAAGTTAGTACTATTTTGCGCGAGGGTTACCTCTTACTATTTTTTGTTTTCCCGCTCTAGCTGGAGATGTGTTGCTTGGTCGGTGGAAAAATCTCCGCAACTCAAAGGTCAACATAGACACAACTCTGTCATACGCTCCGAAAAGATGGTATGTATTCCTCCTAATCCAAGTATTGACGGATTTATTTCATGGTTATGATGTTTTGATTGTACGAATAATCTGATTTTAACAAATCGAATGTTTCGAACTTTTACAGGCTTTCACCAAGGTACAAAAGAGCAAGTCCTACTTCAGCCGCTTCCAGGTTAAGTTCCGTCGTCGCCGTGAGGGACGTACCGATTACCGTCAGCGTAAACGTCTGTGCTGCCAGGCCAAGAACAAATACCAATCTCCCAAGTACCGTCTTGTTGTTCGTTTCACGAACAGGTATGTAATCTGCCAGATTGCCTACTCTCTCATTGATGGAGACCGTATCCTTGCCCAGGCCAGTTCCCAAGAGCTTGAGCGTTACGGACTTACAGTTGGTCTTAAAAACTACTCCGCTGCTTACTGTACTGGACTTCTTGTAGCCCGTCGTCTTTTGCAGAAGGTTGGTCTTGATGATACTTATGAGGGTAACACTGAGGTTGATGCTGAGGTTGTTAAAACCGAGGTTGGAAAGAAGACTTACTACGTTGACGAAGTTGACGAGGACAAGCGTCCTTTCCGTGCCCTTCTTGATGTTGGATGTCGTGCCACCACTACTGGATGCCGTATTTTTGGAGCTCTTAAGGGAGCCGCAGACGGTGGACTTGATATCCCCCACAACCACAAGCGTTTCCCTGGATACGACCGTGATTCCAAAGAGTATGATGCCGATATGCACCGTGAGCGCATCTTCGGAGGACACGTTGGAGAATACATGGAATACCTTGAGGAGGAAGATAACACCAAGTTCAAGGAACAGTTCGCCAAGTACATCGAAGAGGAAATCGAGCCTGATGGTCTCGAAGAGTTGTACGAAAGTGTGCACGCTGCTATCCGCGAGGATCCTTCACCCCCTGAAAAGAAGCCCTTTACTCCCGACAAATCTTACAAGCGCAAGAGCAAGCTCACCCATGCTGAGCGTAAGGCTGCCGTCGCTGCCAAGAAGGCCGCTAAGAATGAAGAGCTTGAGGCTGATGATGAGTAAACGATTAATTATTGATTAAAGAAATTTTGTCTACAATACTTTATTCAGTTAGAAACATTCTCCATGTTGTAGTAATTTCATCACTAATACAAATCACAATCCCATGGCCAATAATAGAACTTGGGCACTTAGGAAAGTAAATGGTAAAATAGAGAATTAAATAGTATTTTTAGGGTAAGGGTACAGTGATATAATAAAAGAAAATAGCTTTCAAGCCAAGAGCATTAGTTGTTCTGGAGAGACGAGAGACTTTCACAAGTGAATTCATGTCAAACATCATCAAGTATATGATGATGTCCAACTGTCATTGCATGCACTTCGGGAGGACAGAACATGAACCCACCACGAACTGAGTTACACATTTTAAAGACAGTATTGGCATTGGAACACCAGAACTCATATCTCGTTTGGGTGATAACTCTAGCACCAGGTTGGTTATATAGATGATCGAAAATTCTTCTGTGATGTGGAAACATATGTGTACATGTCTTGAGGTGCTTATCAGCAAGTGCTAGCATATCATGTGGGATGTCCTTAATAGAAGCAGGGAAAGTTCTCCAATAATGTGATTCCTTGTCTGTACAAAATCGACATTTGAATCCAACTTGGCCGATTTGTGTTGGAGGTTTAACACTGGTTTTAGTTCCTTCTATGATGTCGGATGGAGTTGCGAAATGCAAGGAAAGGCATGAACTCCGGAGGAAGTATTGGAATTCAGAAAGAGGACTATTTCGGTCGTCAAGGTTAGAGAGAGGAAGATGACCGACTCGATTGAGGCCCAGCCAGAACTTTTCATGTAGAGTAAGTCCTCTTCCTTGTTTGACCACCGATACTGAAGCACGCGACCGTGGCTCGATTGTTTCTTGAAGAATTACGGTAGATTCCAAATGCGTATTCTTCTTTTGATTGAGCGTCATATCAAGAATCAATCACAAATCAAGAGCGACAAGAAATCTTTGATTATGAATGGAAGAAATCTTTGATTATGAATGGGCATCACACGTTTGTTGAATGGCTCGTCTTGAAGAAACACCAATGTGATTGCTGATCGGTGACTGGGCGAAGTTTTTTTATTTTTTGCGGACTTTTTGCTATTTTATTCTGTAATCTTAGATAAGGGCTAGATGAGG
>Ga0213868_10003112_pt1 | contig 15601 bp, 14 predicted proteins | sample PICome_9_FD_160087 | JGI IMG/M metagenome (GOLD analysis project Ga0213868, IMG submission 160087) | Coastal seawater microbial communities near Pivers Island, North Carolina, United States - PICO127 | ecosystem: Environmental > Aquatic > Marine > Coastal | place: USA: North Carolina...
CTCCGGCACGAATCTGAACGTGCGCTTTCTAGAGAGGCTGGACTCTACGATCTCGTCGTTGGGGGAAAGGGAAGCCCGCTCCAGCTCGTGCTCGCCAGCGTCTATCATCTCGACTCGCCGACGGGACTTCTACCGTACACGGACTACGGGAAACTCCGACGCGATCCCCGTGTGCTCTGGGCCGCGCCCATGGGACTCGGGGACAACTATGCCGGCTACCGCATCGTCGGCACTGAGGCGCATTTCTTTGACCTGCCAGATCGAAATGGGAAGCCCTTCTTTCGGTTGGCGCGCGGTCACATATTCGAAGACCGCTTTGAAGTGGTCCTTGGCAGCCATGTTGCGGCTGCCAGCGGGCTCGATATTGGAGATACCTTCTTCGGCACGCATGGATTGGTCGACGTGCCCGGCGGTGAGGTGCACCGCGATTTCCCCTACGAGGTCAGTGGTGTTCTTGCTCCCACTAGCACTGCCCAAGATCGCGCTATCTTCGGCACGCTCGCATCTGTGTGGGAGATCCACGAGACCGAGGACCGGCTTCATTCCGCGATTCAGGGAACCGCACTGCTCTCCGATGAAGAAGAACGCGAAGTGACCTCCATTCTCGCCCGGCTCAAGACCCCTGGTTTGCGACTTTGGATGGCGGATGAAATCGGCAAACGCAGCGATTGCATCGCCGCGATCCCGATCAACGAGATCCTACGCTTTCAACGGGGCGTCATTGGACCCGTCCAGCGTGCCCTCCTCGCCGTCGCGGCGGCCGTTGTCTTGGTTGCTTGCCTCACGGTCCTCACCACGCTCCACCAGGCCGCCGAACGTCGGCGCCGCGATGTCGCCATTCTGCGTAGCCTTGGTGCCCTTCGCAGTGAAGTCGCTGCCCTGGTCTTCACCGAGGGAGTGCTGCTCACTGGTGCCGGCATTGCCTTTGGCCTGCTCCTCGGTCATGGCGGGCTGGCCCTCGCTTCTAGCCCTATCAGAGACGCTACGGGACTCGTTCTCCATCCCTGGCACATGCCCAAAGCCGAGGGGATCGCACTAGGCGTGATGGCGCTTTGTGGCGCGGCTGCCTCCCTTTTCCCAGCGATTTCCTCCTACCGGCGTACGCCCATAGACGACCTTCATTTGACCGACTGAGCGTTGCTGTCGCCACTTTGTTATGAATGCCCGAGTTCGATTGCTCTCCGTAATCCCAGTAGCCGTTCTTGTGTTCGTAATCTTCTTTCTTGAGATCCGCCAGCGCATGTCTATCAACACCGCATTTGAGTATGGGCGTGTCGTCATGGAGAACCGCATTCACGACACCGCGAAAAGCTTGCCTGTGATCGACTTTCCCCTCATGAGCGAGGCTCGGCCGGTTGATCTTATCAACAAGGAACTCGACTTTCCGGATGCCTTGAAAAAGCTTGAGGGACGTCGGGTCAGCCTTATCGGTTTTATGGCTCCTTACGACAGCCTGAATGACATGTGGCGCTGCATGATCGTTCCGAGTTATGTGGGTTGCACGTTTTGCAGTCCACCTAAACTCACGCAGGTGGTTTACGTGACTCAGGGTAGCGACGATCAACCTGCGCGTTCTTATCCCTTCATTGAGGAGGCTTCTCAAGTCGTGGGGAAACTGCGGCTTTCGTTGCCAGGTAGCGATCACGAAGGGCAGCAGGAGGGATTCCAATATTCACTCGAAAACGCCGTCGTCACTGCCTACAAGGGCGACGCCCCCGAGCGAGCGCCCGGTCATAAAACAGCGGCTGATCACAAGCAGGCACCAAGACAAGGACAGGGAACGGCCCCGCTTGCTAGTGTCGCTTTGTCAGAACTGGTCGAGGAAGTCGCAGATCTCCTCGGTCGAGAGCCGCTTCCCATCGCGATCGAGCCCGTTTCCGCTGACTCGTTAGGTGATTTCATTCGAAGCGATTTGGAGGAGGTGTTCCCTGAAAGAACCCGCACCGCCCGGGCCCATGCTTTCTCTCTGCTCGGGATGCTTCCAGAAGACGCCAATTGGCTTGATGACCTTGCGAGAATTCAACTCGCATGGCGTATTGCCGCGACTGACAAAACGGGTGAGCGCATTCGCCTGCTCGATTATGTTTCAACGGACCACCCTTACATTCGACTGGTGCTGGTCGGTGAAATTGCCGAAGCCCTTATCCGGCAGCACTTCTACCGGGGACGCGATGGCAAGGACTATCAAAACGACGATGTCCGCCGCGCCCACGAAGCGCTACTGAGAGGAATCGGCGGCGTAGCGATGTATCGCTACGCACAATCTCGAGGCGTCTCTGCGTCGGCCCAGCCTCCGATTGAATTCATCCAGCAACAAAGGGAAAGACGGACGCTTCTGCCTGGCGAGCTCCGCCGTTGGCAATCCCTGCCGGACGAACTTGGTCCGTTCTTTATTGAGTTCCTCGTGGGACCCAATGGCCCGTTGTCTAGAATCGATCCTGTCCTCGCCCAGCCCCCTTCCACGACGATCGAATTCTTCCGTCCGCGTTGGTATGAGGACCGCGCTCTCTGGCGACGCGATCCCGTGCCGAGTGATTTCGCTGACAATTTGTTAGAATTTCCGCCGATCCTTACCGATGTTCTTGGCGTTGGTGGCCTTGTTCCTTGGCTTGCGCAATGGTATTCGGTCGATGTGGCGAAGACGTTCTGTGGCGGCTGGGCGGGTGACCGTTGGGCAGTCTGGCAGTTTCCTGACGGCTCTTCTGCGTTGTTGCTAGAGACCCGCTGGCAGGACGACGACTCTGCGCTTCAGTTCCACGATGCCGTTTCCGACACGGAGGTTGTCATCCATGAAGCGGGTAGTCGCACGGTGCGGCTGCTGAAGTCGAATCCTGTAAGCGCGATCGATCTTCTGACCTCAAGCCTCGCGGCGGCCCTTGAAAACGACGGCTTCAGTGAGTGATTGGAGCGCGAGCGGACGCTAGCATTCCAAGTGACTTGTTACCTGTGCCCGCAATGCTTCGGGAGCTAGGCAGGGACCGATGCAAACGAGGGAGGCAGGCGTCCTTGAAAGCCCGTCGATTTCTAGCGGGGTGTCGACGGGATCGCGGCCTGTTCGCTGGAAGAGCCAACGTGATCCAGGTGCGCCCTCAATGTCGACTAAGGCCTTTGCTCGGACGACATCGGCTGGTAGCGCTTCGAGAAGCTTCATGACATTATCACGTTGATGACGCCCCGGCAGCGAAATCTGGTAGCCTGTAAGACGATGTGAAAGCGAGTGCCCGCGTCTCGAAGTCTCTTTTATCGCGTGGTTCGCAGACGAAACTTCTGGAGCGTTCCTCGCACTAATCAGGTCTGAAGCGAGCTGCGATGCGTCGAGCTTCTTGGCATACGGGTTCATTCTGCTGACCGATTTACAAAGGCTATCGATCTCGGTATCGGTGAGCTCTTCTGTGTGCGTCAGGATCCAATGAGAGGCGGTTTCAATCTGGCGCTGCTCCAAAGGAGCAAACGTGTCTCTTCGCCCCCAGTGACGAGCATCGACAACGCCAACCTGCCATCGCGGAAGAAAGGGCAGTTTCTCTTCTACCAAAGTGAACGTCTCGAGGAGCGGGAGCGGGTCGGCCGTCCCGTTCAATTCGATGAGCAAGACGTCGCTCTTGCCGTTCTGAGTGGCGAGACAGAGCTGCACCAGATCATCTAGACTATCACAGCACGCACAGCTCGCCGCGATAGGATAGATCGAGGCTGCGCGGTCGTGCAGTGTGGAAGCGTCGATCTCTGCGTTCTCGAAATCATTTAGAATGACGTCCGCTGCTTTGTCCGACTTTCTTAACTCATCGAGAAGAGCGCGGAGAAGCGTCGTTTTCCCTGCGCCGAGAAAGCCGGTGATAAAAAGGAGTGGCTTGGGCGTCATGGGAGAGCCGCTCAGCTAGCGGCACCGGCCCGCTTGAACCAAGCAATCACTTTGTCACGATAACCCACGCCGTATAACTCAAGGAATTGAGAAGTTGAGACATCCTTAGGATCTTGTAAGGCGAGGACACGCTCGGCGCAATACTCGGGTGTGAGTTGGATTCCGCATCGTATGGTGATTGCGTCGTGCCATTCATTGTAGCTAACAAAGTAGTCGGCTGGATTTGCGTTCATCGCTGCGTTAGTTTTGATCGTGAGATTTCAGTCATCATGATTTGGAAAAGGTTAGCGTTCCCTTGCGATGCGCAAACTTCGAGAATCTCGTTGTATAGGGACTCGACGAGGAATCGCTGGGTCGCCGTGATGTCCGAAATCTCATCCAGGGGGCGTTGATTTCCTAGAGGCTCTCGTTGGAGTCCTTCAAAGATTTTCAAGAGGAGCGCTTGATCAAGACTCGAACCAACCCGTTCCGCCGTTTCCGTGTATTCGCGGACAAGACTGCTGATTTGCCTGATCACGGTCTGGATCCTCTTGCTCTTCTGGTTGAGATGGAGCGTGCCGGCTCTCTGAGTGATACTTTCGCGTTCCGCGCGAAAGGGATCGAAGCGCCATTTGCTGGGACGGATATAGAAGTCTTGTTGAGAGTAACTCCAGTTAGAATTTGAGTGGTCATCCATAGATGTGAAATAAGTTACTGTTAGTAAATCGTGAGGCGTCGGAAGACGGCTTGGGCGGCCCTAACTGAATCGGCTAACGGGGGCTTTCGGGAGCTCATGACTCTATGGCGCTCATCTGAAGGTTCCATTCTGGAAAGGGGTCGACAAAGTTCTTCTTCCAGTCGTCAATCTCCGCAGCCTGTTCCTCTTCCGTTAGGAGGGCGCTATCCAGCATCGCAACCAATGCCTCGCGGTCCATGTCTGAACCGATGAGTACGATCTCTTGGCGACAATCCCCATTCGGCGGTTTGCTTGCCCGTTCGATTTCGGCGATTTGATCCGGATCTGTCGGCCATTGTTCGCGTGAAACGGAAGCCCAGAAGAATCCGACACACCAGATCTGACTCATTGCCCCTGCTTGGGACCAGTAACCAGCTTTGGTGATTCGGCTGGCAAGCCAGAAGATGCCCTTCGAGCGGATCACGCCTGGCCACCTCTTGTTAAAGACTTCGTGGAGGCGCTCAGGGTGAAACGGAACGCGTCTATCATAGACGAAATTCGAGATCCCGTATTCTTCGGTCTCCGGAGTGTGTTCGACGAGCGAGTCGAGCCAGCCGGCCGCTTGCTCCGCCTTGGCCAGATCAAACAGCCCCGTTCCCATGACCTTGTCTAACGCAACCTCAGAGTTGGTCGTTTCGTAGACTTTCGCCTTGGGGTTGAGGGCGCTGATCATGGCATGGATTCGGTGCCGATCTTCAGGGGTCACCAAATCGATCTTGTTGACGAGGATTACGTTAGCGAACTCGACCTGATCCGCGAGGAGGTCGACGATCGTACGGGTGTCTTCCTCGCCCCTCGCCGTTCCCCGTGCCTGGAGGTTGTCGACGCTGTCGTAGTCTCTCAGAAAGTTTAACGCATCGACCACCGTGACCATGGTGTCGATGCCAGCGATGTCGCCGAGCGATTGGCCTGCTTCATCGCGGAAGGTGAAGGTCTCAGCGACCGGCATCGGTTCGCTTACCCCGGTCGACTCGATGAGTAGATGATCGAAACGGCCGTCTCGTGCTAGCTTCCCGATTTCAAGAAGGAGATCCTCCCGGAGGGTGCAACAGATGCAACCGTTAGACATTTCGACCATCTTCTCCTCGGCATGAGAAAGGGCGGCATCGCCGGAGCGCACGAGGGCGGCGTCGATGTTGACTTCACTCATGTCATTGACGATGACAGCAACCTTCTTGCCCTCGCGATTTCGAAGAATGTGATTCAACAGGGTCGTCTTTCCTGCGCCAAGGAAGCCGGAAAGTACGGTGACGGGGAGGTGACTCGGCAATGTCGGAGCGAGGGAGGCCATCTTCTATGATCCAATCGAGATTGCGTTCATTGTGGGTGCCTAGAACTGGCGCTCCACCAAGAACGACTTATTAATGCAAATAACTTGCAGTAAATGTAGCTGCAAGTTATTTGCGTTCATGCCGAGAGATTTGTCTCCCCAGTCGCCCTCCGCTCCGATCTTTGACGTTCTCATTGTCGGTGCTGGTCCGGCCGGGTTGGGGTGCGCCGCTGCGCTGAAGCAGTGTGGGATTGAGAATCTTGCCGTGGTGGATTTTCGAGGGGTGGGAGCGGCGTTTGAAGCGTGGCCTGCCCAGATGCGAATGGTTTCCCCGTCGTTCCACTCGAACCCCTTTGGCCAAGCAGATCTCAATGCGATCACTCCTCACACGTCGCCGGCCGATTTCATCCACTCCGAGCACCCAACCGGTTCGGAGTATGCTAGCTACCTGCAGGCCATCGCCTCGTTTTACCAGTTTGAGGTGAAGACGGGGATAGAGATCACTGGAGTGGAAGAATCCGGTGACTGTCTCGCTCTCCTTGGATCACCGGAGCCGTTGCTCGCCCGCCACGTCGTCTGGACGGCAGGCGAGTTCTTCTTTCCGCGACAGAGCATCAAGGGCAGTGAGCATTGCCTTCACAATACCAAGGTTGCTGACTGGAGCGAATTGCCGGGTATTGAGCACGCTATCATTGGAGGATTCGAAAGCGGGATCGATGCTGCGGTCCACCTCGCTCGACAGGGAAAGTCGGTGCATGTGCTTTCGCGGGGAGAGCCTTGGCATCAGGACAGTTCAGATCCGAGCCGTGCTCTGAGTCCATTCACGGTGGATCGGCTGAAGGACGTTCTCCTCAACGCATCAGGGACCGTTCGCTTCTACAAGAATGCCGACATTGTCGAGGTCGCTCGAAGTGGAGACACCTATTTCATCATGGATGAGGAGGGTGAGCCGTTCGAAATCTCGACTCCTCCCATTCTTTGCACCGGATTTAACGGGGGGCTTGGCCCTGTCGCTTCTCTCTTCGAAGACGAGAAGGGACGTGTGGCGTTCACTGAGGAAGCGGACGAGTCTCCGATCCTGCCAAACCTGTTTTACAGCGGGCCTTTGCTGCAGCATCGGCAGGCGATCTTCTGTTTCATTTACAAGTTTCGCGCCCGCTTTGGAATTATTGCTAGAACGATCGCGGAGCGTCTCGGTCATGAATGGGAACAGCCGCTTCGGCAATGGCTGGAACGAGGTTTCATGATCGACGACCTCTCCTGCTGTGACGACTGCACCTGTGCGGTGGAGAATGACGAGCAGGCCGCTCCTGCTGAGATTGCGGACTATGTCACGGCTGATCGGTGACCAACCGCCGAAGTCTCTCGATTCTTGAGAAGGTCATCGGGAACCCCGTCGTCGCGGTTGTCCTGCTTCTGCTGCCCACGGTCGTTGCCGTTACTCTAGCAAACCGCTTTGCGGACTGGCTCGGCGATCCGTTGACGACGGCGCTCGCTCCATTGCGGGCTTGGATCGAACGTGGACCACCATTCGTGGCGGCTCTCTTCGCCGACGACTACGGGCTGGTTTCCATGTTTCCCTTTCTTCTGCTCTATGCCCTGCCGACCATTCTGATCTTCTCGACTCTCATTGCAGTGTACAAATCGACGGGGCTGATTGACCGTGTTTCAGCCGGGTTGTATCCCTGGCTGAGGCATTTCGGAATCGGAGGACGCGATTTGGTGCGGGTGGTGATGGGATTCGGTTGCAACGTTCCTGCAGTCATCGCGAGCCGCTCGTGCGCCTCGTGTTCGCGGGGAACCTGCGTCTCGGCGATTTCTTTCGGTGCTGCCTGCTCTTACCAACTCCCGGCGACGTTGGCCGTGTTCGCGGCAGCGGGAATGTCGTATTTGGGAGTGATCTACATCGGCCTCCTGGCAGTGACCACACTCATCTACCTTCGCTTTAGTACTCCGAAGGAGCTTCGAATTGCTAACAATCGTCTTCTCGTTCCGGAGTGCGATCCACTCAAGGTGCCTTCCATGCGAGGACTTGTTCGTGAAGTTGTTGAGAGTCTTCGCCAGTTTGTGGTCATGGCCTTCCCCATCTTTGCGGTGATCTGTTTCGTCGCTGCTTCTCTCGCTTACCTTGGAGTCCTTGATGCCTTGGCCCGCCTTCTCACCCCTGTCATGGCGCTGTTTCGATTGCCTGGTGAAGCCGCCACGGCGATCGCCTTTGGTTCGGTTCGAAAGGACGGTATCGCGATCGGTATACTGGATGAAGGCGGGGGCGCGCTGAAGGTCGCTCTGGAGAGTCCATCGCAGGTCCTCACGGCAGTGTATCTGGCGGGTGTCCTGCTGCCCTGTCTCGTCACTTTGTTGACCATCGCTCGGGAGATGCAGTGGTCTTTCGCGGCCAGGCTTTGTCTTCGACAAATGGCCTGGGCGTGTTCATTCAGCATGATCATTGCTTGGCTGGGAGGATTGCTGGGATGACATTGTGCCCAACAAGATTAATCGCTCAGTTAGAGCAGCTTAGGCCTCAAAGATGACGACCTTGCCGTCTTGCTGCCCTACCGCAAGCTTTCCCCTGTTGCCCCACCGCAAGCAACTTGCGGATGAGGACAGTGTAAGTTTATCAATGGCCTCGTCGTTTTTGATAGGATCCCACAAGAGGAGGAAGGCATCAGCGTCTGCCGAAGCCAGCAACTTTCCATCAGGCTGAAAGGCTAGTTGAGTCAGTTTGTTAGAATGCCCTGTGTGCTGACGTGGCATCCGCCCCGCTGGGCCTTTCCCACGGCAATCCCACAAGCAAATGGTTGCGCTGCCGCCAGTTGCCAGCCATCGCCCGCTGGAATCCCAACTCAACTCGAGCACCTTGGTGGCGAAGCCCGACATCTGCGCATCTTCGCCAGACTTCACATTCCAAAAATGGACCGTCGAATCTTGTTCGCCAGTTGCCAAGTACTTCGCATCGGGGCTCCATGCTAACATAAGGCTCGAACCTTTCCAAGTGTACTTCCGCGGTTGCCGTTGCTTACCAGGTACGTGCAGGGTAACCCCGTTGTAAGCAGCTACGGCTACTCCGGATCCGTCCGGATTCCATCCCACATCAGCGATCGTGCTTGAGTGTTCAGAGGATTCATAGAATGTCTCGCCTTGTTCGTCCCACAACTTGAGATGCCTTCCCGCAGCCGTGGCTAGCACATTGCGACAAGGACTATAAACCGCCTTGGCAACCCAGGAGCCGCCCGCCTCGAACGCGCTGAGTTGTTGCCCCGTATTCCCATCCCAGACTTTGACCAGGCCGTCATGTCCAGCGGTTGCGAACTCGGCTCCGTCGCGGCGCCAAGACAAGGCATTGGCTCCGCCGGCGTGTTGACCAATGAGATTGAGGTCTGCCGAAGTGCCGTGATCGTTGATCAAGAACACCGAACCCTCGACGGTCACTGCAGCTAGTTTGGAGGTATCAGGGGACCAAGCGAGATCGATGATGTAGTCGCCTAGCGAGAGACACGATGACTCGGCCAGCAGCCCATTGCTCAAGACCAAAACGTCTACGTCTATGTCAGGCATGCGCTGAACCCTGCATTGAGTGCTTCGCGATCTAGATTGCGACCAATGAATATCAGCGAGTTGCTTCGCTCACCCTCAAGCCACGGTCGATCCGAACGACCATCAAACAGCATGTGAACGCCTTGAAACACATACCGTTCCTTGGCACCGCTAAACGATAGCACGCCTTTCATGCGAAAGATGTCAGGGCCTAAGTTGGCCAGCAAGTCGCGTAACCACGCTTGAAACTTTTCGAGATTCAGATCGCCTGGCGTGTTGATTCCCACCGACGTCACCTCTTCGTCGTGCTCGTGGTCCGGCTTGTATTCTCGAGTGAACAGAGCGTCGATGCGAGTTCCTTCCGAGTCGGTCACGAACGCTTCGAACTCATCAGGATGATGCTCGGTGAATAGCGCGTAAGGACCCGCCTCGGAGACACGTAAGACGGAGACGAGTTCATTCCCTTCGAGATTGATCTGGCTCAATTGCTCACCCGGCTCGATCACCGCGCCGGATTGCAGTTCGACGTCATCATCCGAGAAAACGAGAACCGCCTTTTCGACCGCGCTACGCATGGCCGATTCGGTCGCTTCCGAAGCGGACCGAAAGTTCAGACTCATCGCTGGATCAGGTCCAGGCTTCAGAACCAGATGATAGTCGCCGGCCTGGAGTTCAAACAAGCCGCTCCACTCAAAAGGATATTCAGGTTCCATGAATTTGGGATCAACTTCGAGAGCGCGATCCAAGTCAAATCCCCCGAGATTGAGCACGTTGTCCATGTCAACGGTCGCATCCTGAGTGCGATGAATCTTGGCAGCCGAATTCATCGAGTGGATTCGAGCTTCCAATTGATCGAGCTCTGCCGGTGAAACCAGATCAACCTTGTTTAGCAAGATCACATCGGCAAACGCGATCTGCTCCTTCACTTCGTCACTGTCGTCGATATGCAGTAGCACGTGCTTAGAATCGACCAATGTCACCACGCCATCCAAGCGCAGCGCTTCGCGAAGCCCGTCATCCATGAAGAACGTTTGCGCGACAGGCCCTGGGTCTGCCATCCCGGTTGTCTCAATCATGATATGATCAAACTTGTCGCGACGTTTCATCAAGTTGCCAAGGATGCGAATCAAGTCTCCGCGGACGGTGCAACAGATGCAGCCGTTGTTCATTTCGAAGATCTCTTCTTCCGCTCCGATCACGAGGTCGTTATCGACTCCGATTTCGCCAAATTCGTTCTCGATCACGGCAATTCGTTTGCCGTGATTTTCAGAAAGAATTCGATTGAGCAGTGTGGTCTTGCCGGATCCCAAGAAACCTGTGAGTACTGTCACAGGCACCGTCTGATTTTCTAACGACATAGGTAATTTTGTTAGTTTTGGTGACAAGTTGCCGACCTGTCATTGTCCCTAATTGCACTGCAGGTTGGCAGCCTGCGTGAGGTTTCGTTGTGAGGTTCACTGAGTTACCAATTCCAAATCTTTTTGGGTGATCTCAGGGATTGGTTTGTGAAACTTCCACTGACGCGTTTCCTTCCCTTGCTCCATCACGACAACAACCGTTTCCAGAGGCGGACAATCCGGTTCGTGGCATTCCAGTTCCATGACGCTGACGGTCGCTTCCTTTGAAATTGGCAGATATTCGTAAGCCCATTCCTTGACCTGTCGGATCAAGGCGGGGTCGCGTTTTGGGCGGCTCAGCATCACGTCCTTCCTCTACTTATAATGCAAATTACTTGCATTAGTGGCTCTGGTGAGGTAGCGGCAGGTTTGGCAAGTGCAAAGAATTCGGAATAGCGATCGAGGCGTTCCCCGACTCTCGGTCTCCGTTGATGGTGACCGAGTCGGCGTCGTCGCGTCCGTTCTCTGCGCCATCCATTGTGCCGCGACGCCCCTCATTCTTCTGCTACTCCCGGTATTTGGGAGGGTCTGGTCGCATCCGGCGTCCCACTGGCTCATGGCGCTGCTCGTCGTGCCGCTTGCCGCCGTGACCGTGTTCACCGGCTACAAGGTGCACCGGAGAAAGTGGGTCCTGGCCATGGCTGTCCTTGGAATATTACTCGTCCTCGTAGGGGCGGCTGCCCCGAGTTTTGAGAGGGGTTCCGAAGCAGGGGTGGCCGAGATTTCCAACTCACTTGGGGCAGAGACTGAATCGGACGGTGCTGCCCAGGATGGCACTGGCGCCGAATGGGAGCAGCCCCTATCCTTTTCCTATCTCTCTAGCTCATACCTGCGCATGCCTGCGCTCCAACCACCAGTAGCACAGGTTTCAGATTACGGTTCAGTTTCCTCGTTAGGTGCGTCACACACCTCTGGCGGAGGGTGCGTCAACTCTTGCTGTCCTTCGATCGAAACGGGGGCAGACGGAGGGTGGCGAATTCATGTCCCCTTGGCGAGTGCTCTAACAGCACTCGGTGGGCTGTTCCTAGTTGCGGCGCACCTTGGTAACCTGCGCCGCAGTCACCTGGAGCAAGCCAACCTGGCGACTCCGTAGCAGGCTACTCCTGGAGATGTTCCCTCACCGTTTGATAGAAGGAAAGTACATGGTGATCGTGCAGCCGATAAAAGACCTGCCGTCCGCTCTTGCGGTAGCGCACCAGGCGTGCATTTCGTAAAGCCCGCAGTTGATGAGACACCGCTGATTCCGAGATCGAGAGACCCTCCGCAAGATCACACACGCAGCTTTCCGAAACCGAGAGCAGTGAGATTAGTCGAAGCCGAGTGGGGTCGGCAAGGATCCCGAAGAACTCAGCCATTTCCTGCGATTCTTCGAGTTCCAAAGGCGGCACCTCACCCAGCGAGGGTTGGTGTGACTCCGAGCAGACTGGGGCTTCGGTATCTGGTTCGTTGGCCATTTTTAGATCATCACGCAGATACCAGGAAAAACAATTGACCAATACATGAGCGTATGTTCAGGTATTGGTGGTATGACTGATTCTACGACAACTCCATGTTCTTGCTCCGATTGCAAATGCACCGTTTCTGATGCCAACCGTGTCTCCAAGGACGACAAGGCCTACTGCAGCGAAGCCTGTGCCAATGGCCATCCCTCCGGTGAAGGCTGTTGTGATGGCGGCTGCAAGTGCAGCGGCTAAACTGATCTCCCCAACCCATCCATAGCCAATCGCCTGCTCTTGCGGGCGATTGGCGACCGCTTCCGCTGGTTGGAGCCGTTCATCGTTTTCTCTAATTCCGGACTTTTTATAATCCGGTCGGCCGCCATCCTGGCGCCGCTAATATTTCGCGATACAGGCCCCACTTCCAACTCGGCCAGCGGCCCCATCACAAATAGGCCTTCTCGCCATCTTAGGTGACGGTCCACGATGGGAAAGCCGTCTGTCGCCGTTGGCAGATCCATGGTTCGGATTGCTCTGTCGATCAAGGTGCCGCCAGGCCGTTTCGCTTCAAAGCCTGTTGCGAGTACTACCGTATCAACCTGTAGGCGTTGGGCCTTCGTGTTGAAATTGAATGTGAGCGCACCCATTTTTTGATACTGAGTTTCATCCAACTCAAAAGGACGGATTTGAAGCTCTAGCTTTGTCCCAACCGATTCACAAGACGCACTATCAATCTCAGCCATTTCTAGGTTTATGGTTTTATCGCGCAGGATGGCCTTTTCTAGCGTTTGTGTCACCTCTGCAGCCAGGGAGCCTCTATTGCGGGCCTCTTGAATCATGGCTCTTCGTTTGCTATAATCTTTCTCACGGTGGAATCCTGTCAATAACGTCGGTCCCAACCAGCCTGGATCACTGTCAAAGTCCTCTTTCCTCAGGAAATGACGGGATAGAAGGGTGATTTGACGATTCGGATTCACTTCTAACAACGATAAAGCCAGTTGTGCTGCGGAAATGCCCGCGCCAACGATGGCGACATCATGCTCCTCGTCAATCTGGTGACGTTTGAAGTCTGTGGAGAAGATGTGATGGACTTTGGCCTGTCTGTTCTGAGCTCTCAATTGGGTTGCCCACTTCGGCCAGTTGGGTTGATCCCCCGTGCCGAGGGCTAGAACGACGTTTCTTGCCTCAATCTGTTCATTAGCCTCTGTCTGAATCCGGTAACCCTTTCTTATGTTCTTGATGGAAATCGCCCGAGCCGATTTCCATCTGCGCATGAGACCTGTCTCCTCAACAATAGTTTCAGCGTGATGCATGAATGACCGTAGTGAAGGGCGAGAGTAAGGCGGTATGAATTCGCTTTTTAACGCTGATCCGTTTTCATTCTTCTGTTCGAGCACTGCGGTAACAAACTCGTAAGTGGCGACATGACGCCCTAATGAATAGGGATCAATGCCAATGTTGTGGTATTCGGGGGATCGGAGATGTGTCATCCCTGTGTTCTCCGTATGGTGTTTCCATCGCGCCAAGGGCTCTGCGTTTGGATCTAGCACCGTGATCATGTTGGGATGGCCCCCTTCGCCAAGCAATCGATTGGCCATGTGGATGCCCTGAGGACCGCCACCGATAATCAGCCAATCTATCATTGTCTTTATTTCTTTCACTGCGATAGCAAAGAGTTGTGGCTCACAGGATCAGAAGCCGAGGATGCTCATTCGCCATTTGGGAAACGGGTCGGAAAACGTCCTGCGCCACTGCTTTTCAGAGGTGGAAAGCTCCGCGTCTGTGAGCAGGCAGTCGTCAAGCATCTCTGTTAGGGACTGCTGATCCATGTCCCGCCCGATCAGGACGATCTCTTGGCGGCAGTCACCATTGTTGTCTTCCCAAACGCGCTCGATATGACTTGCGTCCTCAGGCCAGTGGCGGCGCGGAACCGCAGCCCAGAAGTGTCCCCCGCATTCGTGGCGATTAACCAACCCAGCTTGAGACCAGAAGCCGGCTTGCTTCAGGCGTGTCGCTAACCAGAAGACGCCCTTTGATCGGATGACCCCTGGCCATTCTCGCTGGAGGCAGTCGTAGAATCGCTGCGGATGGAAGGGGATGCGCCGTTCGTAGATGAAGTTTCCGATGCCGTATTCCTCCGTCTCTGGCGTCTGCTCGATGAGCGAATCCAGCCAGCCTTCGTGTCGAGAAGCCCGGTGAGGATCATATCTCTTGGTGCCTATCACGTTCGTTAATGACACTTCTGAGTTTACGGTGTCGTGAATGGCCGCCTGCGGGTTTAGCGCGCCGATCATTCCGTGAACTTTGTGAAGCTCTTCGGGCGAAACGAGGTCCGTCTTGTTGACAAGGATGACATCGGCGAAATCGATCTGATCGGAAAGCAGGTCCACGATGGTGCGTTCGTCCTCCTCCCCGACGGCTTGTCCACGATCTGTCAGTTGCTCGGTCGTCGAGTAATCGCGCAGGAAATTGGGCGCGTCGACCACGGTGACCATAGTATCAATTACTGCGATATCGCCCAGCGAGGACCCATCCTCATCCTCGAAGGTGAAGGTCTCGGCGACGGGCATGGGTTCGGAGACGCCTGTCGATTCGATGATGAGATGATCAAAGCGCTTCTGGCTGGCTAGCTTGCTCACTTCCTGCAGCAGGTCTTCACGCAGGGTGCAACAGATACAGCCGTTGGACATCTCAACCACCTGTTCCTCGGTGTGGGATAACGAGGCATCACCGTTGCGAACAAGGTCGGCGTCAATATTGACCTCAGACATGTCGTTGACAATGACGGCCACCTTGCGTCCCTCACGGTTGCACAGGATGTGGTTGAGCAGGGTCGTTTTCCCGGCTCCAAGGAAGCCAGAAAGGACGGTGACCGGGAGCTTGGCCGGAGCGTTCATAATGCTTTTGGCGAAACGTAAGTGGTCTCCATGAGATCGAGGCATTCCATCCAGAAGGTGGCGTTCATGGCATCGTATCGAACAGTATCAGGACCTGTGTTAGTCATGAAGAGAATGTTGCTGGGTTCCTCGACGAGTTCGTCGAAAAGACGATTGAGGCAATACCCATGAATCTCATCGCGGGCCCCAGTGACGGGGGTGCCAGGATGGCCTTGCGCGTGTTCGCGAAGAGCGTTGAGAACGGAACCAATATCGTTGGCTCCGAGTTCGATGTTGAGGGGAAGAGCCGACTGGCGATGATCTTCGACAATGGCGGCGAGTCGTTTGACGATTCGCTTGGCCTCCGCCTTCCAATCACCGATTTCCTGCTCGATCTCGGGGGGTGGAGGAAGCTCGGTGCCCATCTCGAAGAGAGGGCGGACGGTGCCCGGTGGTTCGTCGCGTTTCATGAGATCCTGCATCAAGTGTGGATTTCTATCGCCAGTAGAACCAATCA
>Ga0213868_10003116_pt1 | contig 15595 bp, 11 predicted proteins | sample PICome_9_FD_160087 | JGI IMG/M metagenome (GOLD analysis project Ga0213868, IMG submission 160087) | Coastal seawater microbial communities near Pivers Island, North Carolina, United States - PICO127 | ecosystem: Environmental > Aquatic > Marine > Coastal | place: USA: North Carolina...
AACATGTTGCTCCAAGGATATTCATTGACAACTCTAATATTTAGTTTGTAATGTTCATCTGCACAAGCATAACTATCTCTTACAAAAATTTCTTTTTTCGATAAATAATCTGTTACTCTATTATACAAAGCATCAAATTTTTCTGTATCAAAAGGGATATTGATATTACTCCACCAAACTTGATCCTTTGTAAGGTTGTCTTTTACAATAAAACGGTCTTTTGGAGAACGACCTGTAAACTCTCCTGTATTCACAGCAATTGCTCCTAAATGAGATGCTTTTCCTTGATATCTTGCAATAGTTTCATTATGTAATTGTTCTGCTGATAGTTGGTATTTAATTTTTGAGTTTTTAATACCCAAATAATCCAAAGCAATAGTTCTAACTTTTGCATGTTTCATAAATTTAAAAATTGAATGCTATTTTTTAATTAATTTTTTTGTAGTTGAAAATGTACCTGATTCTATTTTCAATAAATAAAGGCCAGATTTAAGACCAGAAACATTTAAAATGTGCTTTTCCATTCTTGTCTTTAAAACCTCTTCTCCCAATATATTAAAAATAGTAACCAAAATTGGTCTGTTTAGATTTGTACTAAAGTTTAAATAATCTGTTGTTATAGGGTTAGGATATATTTTAATCAATTTATTTTCCTCAACCGAATCAAGAGAAAGAAAATTTTGTAAAAAAAACTGTAAAGCATCATTTGCCATTAGCTGTGGATTATGTCCTACATTAGAAAGCTCATGCTTTTCCCAGTTATATGTTAATCCCATATTTAAGGCTGTGGCTTGACTTGTATTAAAATAATATCGTGCACGTTCTAATCTATGCACACCTTGTTGTGCATCTACAACAGCATTATGTCTTAATCCAGCAGAGTTAGGGTCATTATCATTTTGACCTATATGGACAATTAACTTTCTTAAAAATGCTGTTGTTAAATTTCCCGTTGACAATTGCCCATTATCAACGCCATAAGGAAAACTAACTCCTGTCTCTGGTACTGTGTACCAGCCTGCATTAGAACATACAGCAATATCTAAATTACTGTTTGGCAAATAGGTAACGAAACGGTGTAAAAATTGCGCACCACCAGAATGTCCCCAAGCGCTATATGTCTCTTGAGTATTTGAAGCTGCTACTTTGACGTAATCAAATAGTGGGTCTAAAGTAGAAAAAGTCCATTCGCTTTCATTGTTAAAAGTTTCTGGACTTGGATTATCTCCATCATCAAAAATATTTGACATTAAGTAATTATCCCCTAACCCTGGATAGTTTGCTGTTGAATACTCTGGTGCAATTACGATAAAATCATTTGCATTAGCCATATCTATCCAAAAATCTCTATGAGCTTCCCCATTTCTATCTGCTCCATGAAAAACCATAAGTATCGGCATTGTTGTCATATCTCCGTCCGGAATGTGATAAAACACTTCAAATGGTGGTCTGTTTAATGGTGCTTGAGGGTCAAAAATAAATAAACCTGTAGTATTTGGACTAAGTATAAGTGGCGGAGCAACACCAGTAGTTGAACCAGGTGAAAATAATGAAGTAGCATTTGCTGTAGTATGCAGTACAAAGTTTCCAGTAATATCTGGACTTCTTGTTACCGATTGATTAGCACCAAAATCAAGACCTGTATCAGAACTGTTAAAAGTTAGAATAACCATGCCAGATGAATCAGTTATTGTGATTGTATCTCCTGCATTTGATAAACTTAGATTCCCCGTTGTTGATGTTTCAACAATATCTCCTGGGATTCCTGTTGGTGTTCCACCACCAAATAACACATATATGCCATCTGTAGGAATTATTGTATTTGCTGGCACAGTGTGATTAGGTGTATCAGTGCCTGGAAGAAGGCTATAATTGGTTGTGTCATAAATCTTAAAGCCACTAATATCCAAAGCTCCTGAGGAGTTATTTATAAACTCAATAAATTCATCTTCAGATGCACTTCTTATGCCATCTCCATTGGCATCACCGGAAATACCACTTGGAGGATCAAATAAAACTTCGTTAATAATTAATTGTGCAGAAAGAGGATTGCACATTAATGCAAAGAATAAAAATAGTGAGAAAACTTTATTTATAGATTCAAATTTAAATATGCACATATTATTTAGAATACGACTTGAATTAAAAATTCACCAACAGTTTGATTATTGCCATTAGCCACATCAATAGTGCTTATAGCAGCTTGCATTTTTAAATTATTTTTATCAAAATATTTAGTGAGACCTAAAGTAAAGCTGTTATATTCAGTTAATAAAGAACTTAAATTAGATGTAAATTCTGGCGTGGCGCTTTCGTATCTAAAATCAAAACCAAACCCCTTTTTAGTCACATAACCAGCTTGAAAATTATAACTATCACCCAAAACTAAAAACTCACTTATTTGTTGAGGTGCTAATATTTGTGTTGCTGCTTCATCTGTATACATTAAATCTAATCCATCTGCACTAGCATTGGCATATTCTGCTAATAACGAAAAACCTTTGTATTTCAATAATAAATCTATATATACCTTAGAATAATCAGGTAAATTATCATTTCCATTAACATCGAATAAGAAAAAATCTCCATGACCTTCACCTACTGCGTTGCTTGCGCCTGTATTTTTACTAAAAGCAGCTCCAATGACGAATTTTAGTTTTTGTTCGTGTGCTAAATCTGCACTGAATAAATTGTTGCCTTCTGTAAAATATCCCAGAGGATAGACATCTAAACGTCCACCTATTTTTAAACCACCTAAATCGGAATCTCTAGAATCACTACCAAAAGAGTTACGCCCATCTCCAGACGTCACTGCAACCATCGGTGCAATGCCAATTTGATTAGCAACTTTAAATTTAGACTCTATAAATATACCAAACTCACGTCCTGTATTACTGAGTGTCTGACTCAATAAACTACGATTCGTAAATTGTAGTCTATCCTCTCTATACGTCATCTCACGGTTGTTTACAAAGGATTGTTTCTGACCAAAAGTAATGGTGATGTTATTCCTAGGGTGGTATGCTAACCATGCATCTAATAATGGCTGTGATTGGCTATAATCTGTTTGGACTAAAAAGCTCACTTTTTCATTAACTGCTTTCCCAGCTAATATGAAGAATGAATTTCGAGAATTAAATGTATTTTCAGCATCTGAGCCCGAATCCTTATTATAGCTGTAAGTAGGTGTAATAAATCCACCTAAATTAAACTGATAATTCCCTTCGTTAAAAGAAAAGTTTAATCCACTTCCTAGATTAAAGCTAGCGTTATTTTTGTCTTCGCTTTCTTGCGCATTTACCAGTATGGCTATACAGGAAAATACAATTAGTAATGCTACTTTTTTCATGTCTCTATAAATTTGCTTCATTATTTTGTTATTCTATAAATTGGTAAATATGCTTCTATTGCTGTTTCAAGTACGCCAAAAGACACAAAACTGTTTGGTGCTTCGGGTTCTAAAACTTCGATAATAATATTGGATCTTCTCTGATCAATATTTATTTTATAAGTTTTTTTTGGAAATTTTATATTCTTGGTTTCAACTTCTGTTTTTACTGTTTGACGATTCATTTTTTCATATTTTTTTGAATCTCTTTTATATTCTGAAATTTTATATGTTTCCACTTCAATTTCTTGGTCTTCAGAAAGTGTTTCAATGATTACTCCAAGTGTTTTTAATTTTTCTATAATTTCTGTTTGATTTGCATCAACTAGATAAGCAATTGGTCTTTTTCTTACTAAATCTGCTTGAGACCTTAGTCCATCTCTTATCGTAACATCTAATTCTATAATCTTATTAGCATCTAAATCGATAGTTTTTATCGTCTTTTTATCAATTGTTTTTTTACTTGTAACAACTATATCATTTTGTTGTTCTGTAGCTTTTTTTATTTCCTTTTTCACTAACATACTATTAGAACTTGCCGTCTCTAAATAAGATATGGCCAGTAAAAATGTGGTATTTATTCGTCTTTTAAAAGACGTTCTGCCAATGCCAACTCCTCTAATTTCAAATAAGGTCGAAATTGTGTTGGTTAGCGCATAGTTAGTTGCACTTGATCGTGCATTTGTGGATCCTAGATTAAAGTGAATTTCGCCTCCAAATTTTCCAGTAGAAATATAGTCATGGTGTTTTAACCCATTCTTGTCTAGTGTTTGTCTCGCATTTTCAACAAACAAACGATCAGTAAGGTGTCTAAGGTTTTGAGGTACGTTTAAATTTCCTGTGTATAAAAACATGGCATCATAAAGCGAAGTAATACCAAAATCACTAAATTGAGTGAAGTCCTTACGATACGGTCTATATTCATGAAAATCTAAACCAACTTCAGGATTAAAGTTTGTGAACGCTTGTTTAAGCGATACACTTTCTGGTGCCATTAATTTGGTTTGGTCTCTATTTAAATCTAAACCGTTTGCAGCATATCTGTCTTGTTTTAAATAGCCATCAATGTTTGCCATTGGCACAATAGCCAAATCGATATCATCTAATAAATAAGTGTATTTTGAATCATTTAAAAGCTTGTCTAACAGATATAACATGCCTTCAGTACTTGCTGGCTCATTACCATGTAATCCACCTTGCATCCAAACTTTTATTTTCTCTTTAGTATTTTGTGTTGCCAATAGAACTAACGGAATTTGATATCCTTTTTGACTTTTTCCAATAAAATTTAATTTAATAGTTTCAGGATGTTGTTCTACTAAATTATTTAGGAACAACATCAACTCATCATAATCCGTAAATCCTTTGTTCTTTTGTAACGCTGGTGTTGTATTTTCCAAGGTTTCAATTTCTGGAAAAAACTTTTGTGTAATTTGTTTAGATTGCGGATTTAACTGCGCAAACGTATTTACTGAACAATAAAGAACGATTATTAAAATCACTATATATTTCATCTTTAAAAAGCAAATGTTAGCATGATTCTGGCTAAATGTTCGTTTCCAGGAATTGCAATTCCCTCGTTATTGTTTATACCATCACTACCATCAATGTAAGTCCAATCGGCTTGAATTTTAGCTCCGTAACTCCGTGATAAATACTTACTGATTCCTATGGTATAATAATTAGGTCTATTATAAAACGTAGCATTATTTAGAAATGAATGGTCATCTGCTTTTAAGTGTGTGTAACGAGCATCGAGCGATATACCATTTTTAAATAAATAACCAGCTTGTATATTGTAGGCTTCTCCTAACATCATTCTCCCTTTTACATAATTCTCTACATCTTGTATACCATTTACATCAAACGTTGTTGATGTAGAACCATCATTTCTAACACGTTGTGTTATATCACCTGGGACACTAGCTGTGGTTTTAACATATTCACCAAGTGCGGAAAATCCTTGATATTTAAAAAGAAAATCAACACCATATTTTGTGTAGTCTGGTAATGATTCTTCGTCATTATCATTTAAATAAAGAATAGTACCACTATCGCGACCACGTCTACTACTCATACCATTATTATGGCTAAAATTAGCTCCAACAACTAATTTTGGTGTGCGCTCTCTAACTATATCTGCCTGTCTAAATTGACCAAAGTTTGTAAATAAACCAAATGGCAAATAATCTAGTCTCCCGCCAACTTTTAGGCCACCAAAATCTTTTTGAAGCACATTACCACCATCGCCATTTGTTAATACGAAATATGGTTTTAGATAAGACCCTTTACCAGTTCTAAAACGTCCTTCTAAAAATAATCCAAACTCTCTAATACTAGCAAAAGCCGATGTTACGCGGCTTCGCTCGACTAATTGTAAGGTGTTAGACAACATAAATAACTCGCGGTTGTCTGTAAATGTTGACCGCTGTCCAAAGCTTGCTTTAATTCTATTGGTAATGTCGTAAGACACAAAAGCATCTAAAAGGAAATTGTTGGTAGAGGCATCACCAGCTTCTGAAGTCCCGCTTAAGTCAAATGCAAATCTGTATTTAAAGCGTTCATTTTTTAAATTACCGTCAAAACGGAGTCTTATACGACGCATTCTAAAACGGTTTTGAGTACTGTTTTCATCAAAATCAGTAAATGTTTTTGTCTCCATATAAGGCTGCAAATAACCAGTTATTCTCATTGTATATCCATCATCAGTACTAAAATTTAGTCCTTCGCCAAATTTATAGGTATCCAATTTTACCTCTTGCGCTCTAAGCGATATACTTAGAAAAACAAATACAAAAAGACACGTTGTTTTAAAACCCTTCATACTTTTATAATTAAACTATTATTCAAAATTTCCTTTTTCAATTACACTTCCATTTCGCATCATTTGTTGTCCTTTAGCAAACACATCTGTGAGCTGTAAATCTTCTGTAAAACAACACAAATCTGCATCGTAGCCAACGTCTATTTTTCCTTTATGTTTTAGTCCTAGATTTTGAGCTGGATTTGTGGTAATTAGTTTGAATGCCTCTGAAATTGAAACGCCTCCTTTTTTAATCAATAAAACTACTTCTTTAAGATTTTTATCAATTGGTGCTTTTCTAACACCAATTGGGTTTCCTGCGTCATCAAACTTTGTTAAACCTGCATTTCCGTCCGAACTAAAAGTAATACTATCAATACTCACGCCACTTTCTAATGCATATAAAACCGATTTGTATGGGTCTGTATATTTAGATGCTCCAGTTGTGATATCAATAATACCACCTAATTTAGCAAATTCTATTGCTTGGTCAAAAAGTTCTTTTGTTCTCCCAACATGTGTTGGTGAAATGTGTTCTATCGGAAACTTATATTCATTTACTAATTTAAAAAGCACATCCATTTTGGAATCTAAATTTCCTAAATGCACATGAAGAATTCCTTTTTTATTACCTATAAATCCGCCAACTCTTACATCACGAAGTTTACGTACTAATTCGGTTGCTGTTGGATAGGATGATCGTATATCACTAATGGCAATTTTACAACCCAAAACAATATCTATAAAAATCATATCTCCTTGAATACCATCTGTAATAGTTACAGTATCCAATCCATAATAACCACAAAGCATATATGCTGAAATGCCTTCTTCTTCTAAAGACTTTGCTTTTGCATAAAGTGTTTTAATGTTTCTAACTGTTCCATCAGTTCCTAGTAATCCCATTACAGTCGTAGTTCCGCAAGCAATAAGTTCACTAATATTAATTTCTGGCGTCATGGATGAAAATCCATCTTTTCCACCCGCTCCTGTAATATGTATATGTTGATCTATTAAACCAGGTGTTACTATTTTTCCTTGTACATCAAAAACGTCAGCTTGATTTTTATATACGTCTAAATTATCTGCAATAGCAACAATTTTATTGCCAGCAATTAATATGTCTTTTTTACCTAAATATTTAGGAGAATAAAGTTCTGTATTTTGTATTAATTTAATCATATAGTTATATAAAATGATACATTAACATGACTATTAATGCTACCACCAATGGAATGATATTACGTTTTACAATGGCTATTGTTGAAACTTTAGCAATTTCTGCCGTAGCAATAATAACACCTGCTATTGGTGATACAGTTCTACCCATAGATGCCGATAATTGCATTGGTAAAATAATAGAGACACTTTCAACACCTAATTTGTTTGCGATTTTTGGAACTAGTGGCCCGAAGGCAAAAAATGATGCATTACCACTTCCCATTAGCATTGATGCTAAGAAAATCATAATAGTCATAACTATACCGATTCCAACTATGCCAAAACCAAGATTTTGAGTTAGGTCTAATAAGCCATCAATAAACCCAAGACTTATTAAGCCCTTTGCAAAAATATCTGCCGTGATAATTAAGGTTACAACCGTTTTAAAAATGTTTCCCATACCGCTCCAAAATGTTTTAAGTGAATCGAAAACGTCCTTAATTTTTCTAGTTCTAATAAACTCAAATATCAAAGCAATAAACAAACTAATAAACATTGCTGTTGTAGTGTCTATGGATATAGGTACACTAAAAAAGTTGAATATTTTTGAAAACACAATTAAGAGTACAATTGGTAAAATTGGAATTATCGCATAAATTAATGGTGCTTTTAATTCTTTTTCTTTGGTTTCTACTTCTATTTCTTTTTCAAAACCATTTTTTTTATCATAATAACTATTTACAAAGTAATAGGTAATCATCATGACAATACTTAATGGCCAAACTAAAGGGATTTGGTAGTTTAAAAAGTAAATGATTGAGTCTATACTTGTAATACTTGTGGCACTAGCAGTAATTGCAGATGCTGGCCCTATACCAAAGGATGTTGTTGCTGTAATCACTGAAACAGCCGATAATCTACTTACCCCTAAATTTACCAAAATTGGAAACATTGATGCCATTAAAAGCAATCCTAAACCTGCTGCAGATGGTATGGCCGTAAATAATAATTGACCTATTGGAATTACTAATGAAGCCGCTAAATAAGGTTTCTTTTTAAAGAATTTTAAAGGCTTCATTGCTACAAAAACCAATGCATTCGAGGCACCTATTTTATCTATATAAGCTACAAAACCACCAATTGCCATAATCATTAACCCAACGCCAGCGTTAGTTTTGCTAAAGGACTCTTTTATATATCTAAATAAATCAAAACCAGAAAAACCTGTTGGGTCTTTAAGTGTTGGTAAATTATAATTTAAAACTTGAGCAATGATGAGCATTAACAACCCAGACACTAATAAAACGGCGTGCGGATTATACTTTTTAAGTAAAAGTCTTCCAGTCACTATTATAACTAATAATGATATTATGGCTCCTAAATAGTTCATTTAGCTTTGTGTTGTTTTTAAAACGAAGTTCCGTCTAACTTTGTACCTGGTGAAAATAATGTACCATTAGCGCCTTCTATAGTTGAATGCTGTTCAAATCCTCCTATCAAATCTGGATTTCTCGTATAAGATTCATCGGGATTGTTTGATAAAGGCTCAACATCAAAGGTAAGAACTACGTTTCCAGAAGCATCTGCTAATGTTACTAAGTCACCAGAATTACTCATATTTATTTGCCCTTCTGAAGCTGTTTGAACTAATGCACCACCAAAATTTCCAGTAGGTGTTCCTCCTCCAAATAAAACTAATACATCATTTGGTTGTAAAATAGTTCCAGCAGGGAAAGTATGCCTTAATGATGAGGCATCAGAAATAGTATAACCACTTAAATCTAATTCAGGACCCGAATTATAAAACTCTATAAACTCATCTTCATTTGCATCACGAGTTCCGTCTCCGTTGGCATCGCCTGCATCTCCAGATGCGGGATCATAAAGTACTTCGTTAATTAAAAACCCTAACCAAGGACAGCCATTGTTCTCAATTTCTCCTGCTTCATTAGGACATAAATCATTGGCATCCAAAACACCATCACCATCTGAATCTGAATCGTCATCTAATACTGAAATCTCTAATTCTAAACTTGAAAGAATCAAGACATTTTGAACATTCTGAGCACTTACAATTAATGTTTCAACACCTTCAACACTATCATCTTGAAGCCCTATAAACGTTACGCTTCCAAATGTATTACCTTTAATTATATTAATTTCTGATGCACTAACCGAATAATCACTCGACTGTGTTGCTGTACCAGAAATTGATAGTGGAATTACCAATTGTTGCGTTGCAGCTGAATTAAGAGTTGCAGAAATAGTAATTGTACCACTAGCTTCACTAAGATTTGTATCGCTAGCAGATAATTCTAAAGCAGGTAAGATATCTTCTGTATCGCAAGAAACAAAACAAAAAACTATGCCAAAAGTAAAAATTGCCTTTTTAAAAAAGTTATAAGATTTCATGTATAAGAAGTATTAAGTTTAAACAAAAAAGCACTTTATGAAAATATAAAATGCTCTTTTGTTTTTATGTTATTTACCTAATTATTATTTTTTTTGTGCTCGTAATATTGTTTTGAGAAACCTTTAAAAAGTATATTCCAGTATTTAATTCAGAAACATTTAGTCTATTATTAATAAGTGTTGAGTTACTAATTAGTTGTCCTAAAACATCAAATACAACAACTTTAATAGTTCCAGAATTGTTACTTGCGATATTTACATAACCGTCTGTGATTGGGTTAGGATAAATATTAAAACTATTTGTGATAAATTGGTCAACTGACAATGTTGAACCATTTACTAATAGTCCTGGTGAAAAGAGCAAACTAGCATTGGCATCAGTATGTAATGCAAAACTACCAGTAAAGTCTGGAGATCTTGTAACAGATTGGTTTGAGCCATGATTTATCCCAGTATCAGAACTATTGTAAATCAATACAACATCGCCATTAGCATTCTCTATGGTGATTATATCACCACTATTAGATAGATTTAATTCTCCTTCTGATGCTGTTTGAACTATTGACCCTCCAAAACTTCCCGTTGGTGTTCCACCTCCAAAAACTACCAACATACTGTTTGCTGGAATTATAGTTGATCCTGGAAATGTATGCCTTAAAGCAGCAGCATCTGAAATTGTATAACTACTAATATCTAAAGGTGCATTCGAATCATTATAAAACTCAATAAACTCATCCTGTAAAGCTTCTCTAGTTCCATCTCCATTAGCATCACCTGTTATATCACTGGCAGGATCATAGTGAACTTCATTAATTATTAAAGGAATACAACCTGGACTATCTATTCCTATAGATAAATCACAAACACCACCATCTGCAGTATCACTAACTGTAACGGTTATGTCTGTGCCTTCTGTAATTCCGGTAATGCTTATTGTTCCAGATGCAACCAAACTAGGGTCATCGCCACCTACTGTACCAGCTGTAGAGCTAACAACAAAGGTATTGCCATTATCGCCACCAGTAAAATCTAAAGTAGCGGTATAAGTATCGTCTGTTGCTCCTGATGTTGTTGCGTTACAAGAAACAGACGTTGAACCCAGAACGGTTGTACAAGTGGCACCACTTGGTGTCCAACCAGAACCAGAACCTAAAGGAAAATTACCTCCTAAAGTATTAAAATACGTTTCTAAATTTGTGCCAACACCTTGACAAGCCGTATTATCATCTAAATCGTTTTCTGCAGTAATTACCCAATCCGAAGGATTCCAAGTGCCTAAGTCTGGATTTGATAACCTCGTAGCAACAGCGTCATTATGATTCCAGTTAGAATCAGTATCAAGATCTGCATCTGTTTCAGTTTTTCCAAATTGACTTACAACCACACCATTTAAAACAATTTGATACCCATCGTCGCCATTAGTTGAAGTACCAACAACTACTGTATTTGTAGCATCAAAGGTTGTGCTAGGAAACTCTGCCTGCATTAATGGGATATCTCTTACTATATATACAAAAGCGTCTGTAACGGTGCCTAAAGCAGAAATATCTATTTGATTATCCGCCCAAGGCGCACCATTTAGCATATAATTTAATATCACTTCATCATCAGCTGTGTTTTGTGTGGTATCAGCTCCGAAATTTGCAAAATTAACTGTACCATCGACATAAAGTTCAACTGTTTTGACAAATGGATCAGCGCATGCAGTCTCAATAATTTTGGTTATTGTTATATTCTGGGCAAAACCACCAAATGAAATTAATAAAAACAAAAAGTAAAGTTTTTTCATGATAATTAGTTTTAGATTAATTAATGGCTAAAATAAAACTAGATTAAAAAGAAATAAGATACCAGTTAGATAAATAAAACAATACCAATTTTTGTTGTAAATTATAAAAATTTGACCATCTTGTTTACTTTTTCTTTTATAATATTTGGTTTTACTGATGAATAACCTATAATTAAACCTTTAAGTTTGGGTTTACCAACATAACATTTGCTTAATGAAAACACAGTTATATTTTGTTTTTTTAACGCCTCAATAATTTTTTTTTCGTCTTCCACGGAAACATAATTTTTAAATAATGCTAAAATATGGAAACTAGAAAAAGACTTATTTTGTATGTACATGTTTTTACTTTTTTTATTAAATAATGAAATAAATAAATCATGTCGTTCTTTAGCAACATCAATAATACTTTTTATGTGTTGGAATAAATAATTTTTTTCAATAAATTGATTCATAACTACCTGAATTGAAGGTGTAACAAATCGATGTGAATGCTCTTGGATTGCAGCAACCGTATTCACTAAATATTTTGGAACAATCATGTACCCTAGACGTATAGAGGGATGGAGTAATCTATTAAATGTACCTATATAAATAGTTCTATCTTCAGCATCTAAACTAAAAATAGTTGGAATACTTTCAACAGTATTTGCAATTTCATTTTCATAGTCGTTTTCAATAATTAAGGATTTATTTTTTGCTGCCCAATTTAATACTTCATGCCTTCTCTTTAAACTCATTTTTGTCCCTAAAGGGTAATGATTTGATGGAGTAATATGTGCAACTTTAACCTGTTTTTTTATAGTATTCATTTGAGCAATATCAATCCCCTCATTATCTAAATCTATAGGAATTAAATTAGCTTCAGAACTTTTAAAAACGGAATGTACATTCGGAAAAAGAGGGTTTTCAATTACTACCGAATCATCTTTATCAATTAAAGTATTAGTGATAAGGTATAAAGATTGTAAAGACCCAGAAACGATAATTATTTGGTCATAGTTACATTTAATGTTTCTACTTACATTTAAATAATTTCGAATACTTTTTTTTAATTCTTCAACACCTGTAGAGTTTGAATACGATAAACCTGAAAATTTAATATGACGCCAATAAGCATCTAGAAGTTTTTTCCATTGATTTACAGGAAAGACATCTATTGGTGGTAACCCTGGACGAAAGGCTAAATTACTATCATGTGGTCTGTTAAGTAGTGAAAAATTATTTAAATATGAAACACCTTTTTGTGAAATAGTTGGATATAAGTTTTTATTGACAGACTTTTTTTTACTGATTTCTATTTCACTTTTTACCGAACTATCATAGTTAACTTTATTACCCGAACCAGCTTTTGATAAAATTAATTTTTCTAATTGCAGTAATTCATAAGCTTTGTTTACTGTAGTTCGGGATAAATCTAATTCTAGAGCCAAAATTCTTGTCGATGGTAATAACCAATCATGAGGTAACTCATTGTTTAAAATGCATTGCTTAACAGAACGATAGAGTACCACATATTTATTGAAGGGTTTAATTTTTTCTTGATTAAGATACTCTTTATGTATTCTATTTATGGCAAATTTATAATTGGTATTCATTATTTATAATGATTGGTATCACAAAAATAACTAAAACAAATCTTAATTTGCAACATGAACACACATAATCACACAACAAGAGTGTTTTTAATTTTAAGCACTTTATTTACTATAATGTCATGCTCTGATAATTCAGATAATTCAATTAATGAACCAACGATTCTAAATGAGTTTGTTACAGGAAGTGGATTTTTTGAATTTTCAGATTTTCAATCTTTAATTATTAAAACCTATTACCATATACCTATATATGTTACTAATAATACGCCAATTGTTTTCGTTTTTCATGGAGCCGGAAGAAATGCCAAAGATTATCGGGATGCCATGATAGCAAAATCAAATCAATTTAATTTTATTGTTATAGTGCCAGAGTTTTCAATAGCTAATTTTCCTGGTGGTGATGGTTATAATCTTGGGAATGTGTTTATCGATGGCGATAATCCTTCAATAGGCACATTGAATCCTGAAGAAGAATGGGCTTTTTCAGTAATAGAACCCTTATTCGACTTTATAAAGCAAAGCCTTAATAATTCTACACCTAAATATCATATTTTTGGACACTCTGCAGGAGGACAGTTTGCTCATCGGTTTATGATGTTTAAGCCCAATGCTAGATTCGATAAAGTTGTATCTTCTGGTTCAGGATGGTATACAGTCCCAGATTTAGATATTAATTTTCCATATGGTTTTAAAAACAGTCCACTAGAAGACAATTCTTTTGAAAATTTATTTGAAAAGCAATTAACAATACAAATAGGTGAGTTGGATAACGACCCTAATTCGGCTGGTTTAAGACATAATCAATTTGCTGATGCACAGGGATTAAACCGCTTAGAAAGAGCCAATCATTTTTTTGATGAAGCTTTGCAATTATCTCAAGAAAATAATTTAGAATTTAATTGGGATTTGCATATTAATGAAGAAGGAACTCATAATTATTTAACCGCTTCAGAAAGTGCGGCAAACTTAATTTTTAATTAATTCAAATATGAAATTAACCAAACAAAATATTGGGCTATTTCTTGGTCCAATTATGTTTATTATTATATTAATTTTCTTTCACCCTGAAGGACTAAGTAAACCTGCAAATGCGGTTTTAGCTTCAGCAGCTTGGGTAGCTATTTGGTGGATTACTGAAGCTTTACATATTGCAATTACAGCTTTATTACCTATAATACTATTTCCATTAAGCGGTGGTTTAGCTTTAAAAGCAACAACTGCTTCATATGGGCATAAATATATTTTTCTCTTTTTTGGCGGTTTTGTATTAGCGCTTGCCATTGAAAAATGGAATCTTCACAAGCGTATTGCATTAACAATTATTAGAATTGTTGGCACTAATCTAGTTCACATTATTTTAGGTTTTATGATTGCTACCGCATTTTTGTCTATGTGGATTTCTAATACCGCAACTGCGGTTATGATTTTACCTATAGGAATTGCCATTGTTTTGCAACTAAAAGATAATCCTGATACTATTGAAGACGAAAACCAAATTTTTGGAAAAGCATTAATGCTAGCAATAGCATACAGCGCATCAATTGGAGGAATGGCTACTCTAATTGGCACACCACCAAATCTAGTTTTAGCAGGTATTGTACAGGAAAGTTATAGTGTAGAAATAACGTTTTCTCAATGGTTTATGTTTGGATTTCCTATCAGTCTTTTATTTCTGTTTTTATCGTGGTTATATCTTACAAAGGTTGCCTTTGAGTTTAAGCAGAAAGAATTTCCTGGCGGGAAAGATGAAATAAATAAACAATTAAAAAAACTAGGCAAAGTTTCTTTTGAAGAAAAAATGATTTTAGTGGTATTCATTTTAACTGCTTTTGCATGGATAAGTAGATCCTTTTTACTGCAAAAATTTATTCCAGAAATTGACGATACTATTATAGCAATGTGTTCTGCATTTCTCTTGTTCTTATTACCAAGTAAAGAAAAAGGAAATAGCCTTATGAATTGGAAAGATGCCGTAAAATTACCTTGGGATATACTCCTACTATTTGGAGGTGGAATGGCTTTAGCATTAGGTTTTGAGTCGAGTGGATTAGCTTTATGGATTGGAAATCAGTTAATCGCATTAGAAACGTTCCCTTTAATTCTATTATTATTAATTTTAATTGCATCAGTTAATTTTTTAACGGAAATTACTTCAAATTTAGCAACTACAGCAATGTTACTTCCTGTGCTTGTTTCATTAGCCAATGCCATTGGAGTAAATCCTTACTTATTATTAGTAGGAGCAACAGTAGCAGCTTCGTGCGCTTTTATGTTACCTGTTGCAACTCCACCAAATGCGGTTGTTTTCGGGTCAGGTTATCTTAAAATTGAAGATATGATTAAAAAAGGGTTATGGATGAATATTTTATCCATCATTCTTTTAACCTTAATTGTTTATTATTTTTTACCTGTTATTTGGGAATTATAATCTAAAATATAGTTTT
>Ga0213868_10003118_pt1 | contig 15593 bp, 13 predicted proteins | sample PICome_9_FD_160087 | JGI IMG/M metagenome (GOLD analysis project Ga0213868, IMG submission 160087) | Coastal seawater microbial communities near Pivers Island, North Carolina, United States - PICO127 | ecosystem: Environmental > Aquatic > Marine > Coastal | place: USA: North Carolina...
AAGATTAATATATAAAATTTAAATATATTTATAGTTTTGATAGTAATGAAACTATTTCAAGGTGTTTTGTATTTGGAAATTGGTCATATATTTCTATATGTTTTAAATAAAATTTATTTAGCTTTTTAATATCTCTTATATATGTTTCATAGTTACATGAAACGTAAATAATATTTTTAAATTTTTTAATAATTTCTATTACTTCATCATTTAAACCAGACCTTGGGGGATCCACTAGAACATGTGAAAATTTATAAGTATTAATATTATTTTTATTCATTCTTCTAAATACTCTTCCATTAAATGCTTCTGAGACTTCTTCTGCTGAAAGCCTAGCAAAATTAATATTATTTATAGAAAGCTTATCGATTGATTTTTTAAGACATTTTATAGACTGTCTATTATTTTCAGTTGCAAATACTCTATTAAATTTATATGACAAGGGAAGGGTGAATGTCCCTGAACCACAATACAGCTCTAATAAATCCTCTGGTTCATTAATATAGGATAATGTTTTCTTAACCATTTCTGGCATATGGAAGTGATTTGGTTGATAAAATGACTGGTCTGTCTGATATAGCATTATGTTATTAATATTTATATCGTCTACCAAAAGCTCATCACCTGTTGAGTAGATATCTTTTTTTGATCTAAGATTAATATCAATTTTAAATTGATTTGAAATTTTTTGAGCTTCTTCTTTCATCTCATCATTCAGTTTTCTATGAAAAATAAGAGTTACTAAAATCTTATCTTCACTGTTTGTTCTGAAGTTGACTTGAAATAATTTATGGTTAAGAAATTTAGAATGATTAATATTATTTCGTAATTTTGGCATCAAATCCTGAATAGCAGGCCTGGCAATATTAAAAACCTCAAGATACTGAATATTTCCTGATCTATCGTACATGGTATAAAAACTATTTCGATAGCCAAATTCACACCGAGATCTGTAACCACAAGCAGGGCTTAAATTAATCTTAATACCCCCTTTATAATGCTCGCTGATTAGAGATGTTGCTTTAGTAAATTTATTCATTTAGATAATAAAAAATCTTGTTATAACAAATATAATCCCTATAAATGTTATATTGAGAGCTATAAATAAAGTAATTATCTTTGTTATAGAAATTTTTTTTAAATCATTTTCTAGTTCTTCTTTCTTGCGAACACCTAGTATTGATTTTATTAATCTTTTTAACCACATAAATTATGAATAAAATTGTAAATATTACAGAAACAGCTGAAAAGTATTTAGCCAAACTTATTGAGGATAAAAATGAGCCAAATCTTGCAGTGAGAATTTTTATTTCTGATCCAGGAACTCCTAAAGCTGAAACTTGTCTTGCGTATTGTAAACCAGAAGAGGGAATGAAAGATGATGAAATATTAAATCTAAAAACGCTAACAGTTCATATTGAAAAAAGAAGCATTCCATTTTTAGTTGATTCTGAAGTAAATTTTGATAATGATACATTTGGAGGACAGTTAACCATTAAAGCTCCCAATGCAAGACTTCCGAATATTTCTCCAGATAGCCCACCTGAAGATAGAATAAATTACGTTATATATAATGAAATAAACCCAATGCTTGAATCACATGGTGGAGAGGTTAGCTTGCTTGAATTTACTAATAAAGGAGAGGCTATTTTACAATTTGGTGGAGGGTGTCAAGGTTGTGGAATGGTAGATGTTACTCTAAAAGACGGCATTGAGAAAACATTATTAGAGCAAATACCTGAGCTTAAATCTGTTAAAGATAGTACCGATCATTCTGTAGATGACAATGCATACTATAAAAGTTAAATTTCATTAACTGATATCACAATGCCAAAATAAGGGTGATCAAAATAATGAATTTCATTGTTAAAAATTCTTTTATCTTCATCTATAAACCACTTAATTTTTTCTGAGGTTAATATCTCATTTTTCTCAGTTTTCTCATTATTATTTATATCAATAAAATCATTTTTATTATTTAGTTTAATTTCAATATTATTTTTCAGATTTGTATTTGAAGAGACTTCAAGTAATTTTTTATCATATTTATCAATATATGATTTTGTGGTGTCTGTCTCAGATAAGCTTAATGATCCCATGTAAGCTTTAAGATTAGTGTGTAAAAAACGGCTTTTATAAAATTTTACAAAAAATCCATATTGTTTATCAAAGTCCTCATGATATAAGTAGTTTGAATTATCTTTATTCTCAATGTTTTGAATCCACGAAAAGCTATCCAATAATCTATAATTGGTATTTTTTGATAATCGTTCATTAAGTTTTGCAAGAGTTTGCAGATTATTATCTTTTCTATACCAAGATTTTGGATTAGCTACTTTTATATTAGTTTTATCTTTATTAATTATCCTATTTCTTGTATTTATGGGCCTTACATTTTTAAAAAGTTTAGTAAAGAAATTTTCTTGAGTTTTTACATTAAATGATTTTTTATTTAATTGTAGGTTTGGATTGTAAAAATTTAAAATCTCCCCTTCAGGGGCTTTAAAGTCATTTTGGAATACTTCATCTGTATTAGTATTAGAGTATTGAAAAATTATTAATTCTATTTGATATTCTTTAAAATCCAATGAATCTTCAGCCATCAATAATGATGATTGAAAGATAATTAGTAGAGCTTTTTTATAAAATGTCATTTACTAAATTTGCTATCTTATTTCTTCTTGAAGAAGCACTTGGCTCTTCTAAATTAATGATAAGTTTATTTTCATTATTAATGCTATAAATATTGGGCTCCTTTGTAATCAGTGTCAATATGTTATCGAAAACACCTTTATCTATTTTTGCAGATAAAAGAAATGATGTTTTATATGCATTTGAGTTAATTTTTATAATTCCTGAGCTTTGTATAATTATTGCTAATTTTGTGTCGTTGATAAGATTTTTAATTTCATCAGTAAGAGCGCCGCATCTGTCTATTAAATCATTTTTTATTTGGTCTATCTCATAAATGCTGGAAGCCTTATTTAAGGATTTATATATTTTTAGCCTCTCGAGAGGCGATGGCAAATAATCGTCATTTATATAAGAGGAGTCATAAAAATTAATCTCAGTTTGAATCAGTTCTTTTTCATCATTATTCTTAAATTTATTAAGAGCACTTTTTAACATTGATAGATATAGGTTTATCCCGACACTATTTATATGTCCACTTTGCTTATCACCTAGCATTTCTCCACCACCTCTAATCTCTAAATCCTCTTGAGCTATAAAAAACCCTGAGCCAAGATCTGACAGCCTAATTATTGAATCTAATCTATTTTTAGCAATTTTAGATAAATCTGGTATTGGTATTAAAAAATAACAATAACCTTGTTTAACGGATCTTCCAACTCTGCCTCTTAACTGATGAAGTTGAGATAAGCCAAAATTTTGAGCATCTATTATTAAGATAGTATTAGCATTCGGGATATCTAAGCCCATCTCAACTATTGTTGTACAAATTAGCACATCTAAAATACCAGTGTCGAAATCCCTCATTACTTTAGAGATATCATTTTTATTTAGTTTCCCATGGGCTATATCGATTGTTATTTCTGGCAGGATCGATGAGATACTCCTTTTTAAAAATTCCATTTTTGAGATATCATTTTGAACAATAAAACATTGACCACCTCTTGATACTTCTCTCGAAATCGCCTCTTTAAAAAGTTGTAAATTTTCTACTTTTAGGAAAGATTTAATACTTATTCTATTTGTTGGTGGTGTGTGCAAAAAAGAAAACTCCTTCAAACCTGAAAATATAAAATTCATAGTTCTAGGAATAGGAGTGGCAGAGAGGTAAAGGATGTGAATATTTTCTTGCTTGCTTTTAATTATATCCTTTTGTTTGATTCCAAACTTATGCTCTTCATCAACAACCAAGAGACCTGTATTTGAAAAATTAATACCAGATGTAAAAAGAGCATGAGTACCTATTAAAATATCTACATTCCCTTGATTGAAATCATTTACGATATCATCTTTATTTTTTCTATTTACATGCCTGTTAATAATTTTTGTATTAACCGCAAGAGACTTAAATCTTTCTAAAAAGGATTCGTAGTGCTGTTCACTTAAGACTGTGCTGGGACATAGTATTATGACCTGTTTACCTGATGATATAGATATAAATGCTGACCTCATTGCAACTTCAGTTTTTCCAAATCCAACATCACCACACAAAACTCTATTCATTGGCTTAATTAATGCCAAATCTTTTCTAATTGATTCTATTGCCTCTAATTGATCTGGTGTTTCCGTGAAAGGAAACAGACTATTAAATCTTATAAATTCATCATCATCCACCCTAAGCAATGAAGCAGTTGAGGCTTGTCTTCTTGATTCAATATCTAAAATCTCAGCAGCATGATCATATGCTCTTTGTTGTGCTTTAATTTTGTTTTTTGACCATTTGTTAGATGATAAAGAGTCCAGGATAACATCACTCGTTAAATCATTTTTATGATATTTTGAAATTAATTCAACGCTCCTTAGAGGTACATATAAAGCCTCATTAGAGGAATATATAATTTTCATATATTCATTTGAAATATTATTCGTGGATACTATTTCTAATCCTGAGTACAAACCTAAACCATAGTTTTCATGAATAACATAATCGCCTTCTTTGAAAAGAACATCCTTATGCATAACAGATGAATTAGTATCATTTTCGTTAGAAAATAACATGTTCACATTTTCATAATATTCTTTGTGACAAACCAAGGTGTCCATAAGATCTATAGGTCTTACTATGTTTGATAGCATTAAATTTATAGAATTATTAGCATCTTTTATATCTAAAATTTCATTTATATTTGGTGAAAATCTCTTTATAAGAAGTTCGTATTCACTTTGAATTGAAGTTATTAGAATTATTTTTTGATTGATGATTTTTCCGCTATCAATCAAATTTAATAATGAATTAAAGTCATCAAACTTTGGATTATTATAGTTATTAACTTCTTTAATAATTTTATCTTTTGAACAAAAAGATTTAATAATATCTTTATTAATAAAGGAATCTCTAGGCTTTATTAAGGGCCTGCTAGCATCTATATTTTCATCTTCATATCTTTGATGTACATAGGAATCATATAAAGAAATCTCATCATCTAGATTTTCTAATAGAAAAAATTCATATCTTGAAAATAAATCAATAAATGAAGATGTTTTATTAAAGAATAGTGGTAAATAAATATCTGAGCCTTCCGCTATTTCATTATTATTTAATTTTTGGAATATCTCACAATGTCTTTCATCATTATTTTGAAAATAATTTCTCCAATTATCCTTAAACACTTTAAGATTATGCTCATCAAAGCCATACAGTGAACTTTTGGTTAGTTTAAAATTTTGGATTTTATCAATTGATAATTGTGTTTCTATATCAAAAAATCTAATAGATTCTATTAAGTCATCAAAGATTTCAATCCTTAATGGATTTTTATAAATTGGAGTAAAGATATCAATAATTCCACCTCGAATGGCATATTGATTCAGTGATTCAATTTTATTCGTTTTTTCATAATTTAATGATATTAAAATTTCTTCTAAACTTTCTAGTGAGACTTTATCTTGAATCTGAAAAACCTCTCTAGATTTGTATAAGTCTAATGTTGGGAATAGCTCAAATAAACTCTTTATAGTAGTTATTACTATTTCTTTTTCTTCGTTTAAAGAATTAAAAATTTGGAAACGTTCTTTTAGAATATTTTCAGGTATTGAAAAATGATCGTATGGAAGAATTTCATTTTCTGGAAAATATTTGATTTTATCAATATAAAGGGCCAACTCATTTTCTAATAATTTAGCTTCTTTACTATCTTTTACTAGAACGCATAAAGAACGATCAGATTTGTGATATAAATCACTCAATTGATGTGCATGTCTATGGTCAATAATTTTATTCATTTGATGGTAAATTTTTTACAATTACTTGTATAATGTTGTGCGTATTCTATCAATTCAAAAATAATATAGGTAATTATGGACATTAATTTTTCAAAAGAAGATCTCGCTTTTAGAGATGAGTTAAGAGATTGGTTAGCTAATGACTATCCAAAACACGTAAAAAATAAAATGGATAAAGGTGAGCATTTAACCAGACAAGATATGGTTGATTATCATAAAGCTCTATCTGCAAAAGGTTGGATGGGTTATAACTGGCCAGTAGAGTATGGCGGAACAGGTTGGACTGCTACTCAGTTATATTTATTTAATAAAGAATTTGGTTTAGCAGGCTGCCCACCACTTTTAGCATTTGGTGTTAGCATGGTTGCTCCAGTTATATATACGTTTGGTAACGACGAACAAAAGAAAAGATTTTTACCTGACATATTAGATTTTAACACATGGTGGTGTCAGGGTTATTCAGAGCCTGGTTCTGGTTCAGATTTAGCTTCTCTTAAAACCAAGGCTGTTAAAGATGGCGATCATTATGTAGTTAATGGATCTAAAACTTGGACGACATTGGCTCAGAATGCAGATTGGATCTTTTTATTAGTTAGAACAGAATCAACAGGCAAAAAACAAGAAGGAATATCATTTCTTCTAGTGGATATGAAAACACCAGGCATAGAAGTAAAGCCTATTATCACTATTGATGGAGATCATGAAGTCAATTCTGTATTTTTTACAGATGTGAAAGTTCCTGTTGAAAATTTAGTTGGTGAAGAAGGCAAAGGCTGGACTTATGCAAAATTCTTGCTTGCTCACGAAAGATTTGGAATAGCTGCTGTTGGCGCATCAATGAGAGCACTTAATGGACTAAAAGAAGTTGTTTCAAAGTTAGATAACTCAGATTTAGATAAAAAAGTTGCTGAGGTGGAAATTGCTATTTCAGCATTAGAAATGACAGAGTTAAGACTTTTGTCAGAGTTAGAAAATGGCGGTCATCCCGGGGCAGAATCTTCAATATTAAAAATTAAAGGTACTGAAATTCAACAAGGTCTTACTGAGATTTATGTAGAAGCTGCTGGGGAATATGCATTAATGTACCCTGGAGCTGGTGGTTATGGATCGAATGATAAGCCATCTGGACCAGAACATGCTGCTGTATCGCTAGAAAGATTTTTAAATTTCAGAAAAACATCTATATATGGTGGAAGTAATGAAATTCAAAAAAATATTATTTCTAAGTTTGTATTAGGAGTATAAGAAATGAACTTAAGTTATACAGAAGAGCAGGTAATGCTCAGAGAACAGATTCAAAAATTTTGTGAAACGGAATATGATTTTTATAAGAGAGAAGATGTAGTCAAATCAGATAAAGACTTTGATGATAAAGCATGGTCTTTATTTGCTGAACAAGGCTGGCTGTCAATGCCTTTTTCTGAAGAATCAGGGGGTTTTGGTTTTGGTCCAATTGAACTCTCAGTATTATTTGAAGAATTTGGAAAATCTCTAGTTATAGAACCTTATTTAGCTAATGTAGTATTGGCAGGTACAGTTCTTGATAAATCAAATTTTACGAACAAATCAGAATTAATTGAGGGCATATGCTCAGGTTCAATGCATGTATCATTAGCTTTTGCTGAACCAGCAAATTCATATGAATATTTACACCCCAATACAAATCTATCAGATAACAATAAGCTTAATGGAACAAAGTCATTGGTTTTAAATGGCAAAAATGCTTCTAAGATAATTGTATCTTGCATTAAAAATAATTCTTTATCATTAGTGCTTGTGGATCAAAATGCTGATGGCGTTTCTTTTAATTCTTTCAGAACTATTGACGAGCAGACTTGTGCAGAATACATTTTTGAAAACGTTTCAATTGATGATTCTAATATTATTGCTACAGGTGATGAGGCTGAGAATTTACTAGTTGAAGCTATAAATCTAGCAACTTTATGTGTTAGTGCAGAGGCTGTTGGTTGTATGTCATCGTGTTATCTCAAGACAGTTCAATACACTAAAGAGCGTGAGCAGTTTGATCAACCGATATCAAACTTCCAAGTCTTGCAACATAGAATGGTTGATATGTTTATTGATAGTGAATTAGCTAAATCACTTTTATACAAAGCTATGTTGGAAGTAGATTCAAATTCTGATGACAAATTTAAACATGTTTCAGCTCTAAAAGCCCACGTTGGCAAATTTGGTAAACTTTCTGCACAAAATGCTGTTCAACTGCACGGTGGAATGGGTGTTAGTGAAGAAATGATGATTGGCCATTATCTCAAGAAAATGGTTGCAGTTGATGCTATGTTTGGAAATGCTGATTTTCATTTAAAAGCTTTTTCTAAATAAATGATTTTTATTTAGACCTTTATCTATTAAAATAATTTAGTACTGTAAATTTTTTACATTAATTATGAATAATAATAAAGACGTTTCTTTTCAGTCTACCAAAAGACAAGATCGCATATTGCCAGAAGATTCTTTTGGTGATTGGAAGTGGAGAGAAGGCTTAGCTGAATTAATGGTGCCAATTGTTGGAAGTTTATATCGTGATGGCATTAATATCCTTATTTATGGAAAATCACTTGTAAATCAATCACCTGTCGAAATCATGAGAGCTCATAGATTTGCGCGACAATCTGATAATAATGAGCTAAGTGAATTAGAGACATTTCCAATATTACAATATCTGGATACATTAGCGGTGGCTGATTGTGAAATTGATATAGGTGAGCTTGCTGTAAGATTTCCTAATTTTAGTAATTTAAAGAATGATTCCTCCGATCTACCTAAATATATTGATTATGAATTATCTGATGTAATTGATGCTAATTCAGATCGTCCTACTAAGCCAAAAGATATAGTTTTATATGGGTTTGGTAGAATTGGTAGACTTGTTACTAGGATGATGATTCAGAATACAGGCCCTGGAAACTATTACAGACTTAGAGCGATTGTTATAAGAAAAGCCGGGGATGACGATATTTATAAAAGAGCAAGTCTTTTATCTAGAGACTCTGTTCATGGTCCTTTTGACGGAACTGTTAGAGTTGATGAAGAAAAATCTACACTTGTTATAAATGGCAATCCAGTAAAAATTATTTATGCCTCGAGTCCTGCAGAAGTAAACTACAGTGACTATGATATTGAAACTCCTCTTGTAATTGATAACACTGGTGTATGGAGAGATTTTGATTCCTTATCAAAACATATTAAATCTAATGCATCACAAGTTCTTTTAACAGCACCTGGCAAGGGTGATATTAAAAATATTGTTTATGGTGTTAATGACAATATTTTAGAAGATTCTGATCAAATTATTTCTGCTGCCTCTTGCACAACTAATGCAATTGTTCCAGTCTTAAAAGTTATTAATGATCATTATGGAATTGATGGCGGGCACATTGAAACGGTTCATTCATACACAAATGATCAAAATTTAATTGATAATTTTCATAAAGGTGATAGAAGGGGTCGTGGAGCACCGCTAAATATGGTTATTACATCTACTGGTGCTGTAGAAGCTGTTAGTAAAGCTATACCCGAATTAGCTGATAAATTAACAGGAAATGCTATAAGAGTTCCCACACCCAATGTCAGTCTAGCAATTCTATCTTTAGTGCTAAATGTTAATGTTGATAAAGATGATATAAATAATTACCTTAAATCAATGGCTTTTCATTCAAAATACAGAGAGACATTAGGTTTTGTAAATTCACCTGAGATAGTTTCTACAGATTTTTATTCCAGTCCTTTCGCATCAATAATTGATTCACAAGCAACTATTACAAGCGGTAAGAGAGTTACATTATATTGCTGGTATGACAATGAATATGGTTATTCAAAGCAAGTTATTAATTTAGCAAAAAAAATAGCTGGGATCTCATTACAAAGATTGCCTAAACCAATTTCATAAAACTATAGAATCAATATCGCTTTAGATTTATAATCATCACGTTTTTGATGTATATAAATTTACTCAGGTATAGCACGCGTGATAAAAACTTCTAAAGGTCTCAATTTGCCAATTTCGGGTACACCTGACCCTATTATTTCGGATACACCAAACGTAACCTCTGTTTCACTTCTTGCCAATGATTTTGTAGGCATGAAACCTACAATGATGGTTAAGGTTGGAGATATTGTAAAAAGAGGGACTAAGTTATTTGAAGACAAAAAAAATCCCGGTATCTTTTTTACTTCTCCTGCTGGAGGAACTGTTAAAGATATTAGCAGAGGTGATAAAAGAAAATTCCTTTCTATAGAAATTGAAATAACTGAAAATGAAGAAGCTGAATCTTTTCACTATGAAAATACCTCAAAAGGTCTTACAAATTTACTTATTAATTCTGGTCTATGGAATGCTTTTAGAACTAGACCTTTCAATCGAACTCCAAAAGTAGATTCAGCACCTGATGCAGTCTTTGTAAATGCTTGTGATACCAATCCTTTATCAGTAGATCCTTTTTTTATTATAGATCAAGACAAAGATAGTTTTAATAAAGGGTTAGAGGCTTTAGACATATTATTTTCTTGTCCTATACACTGCACCTATCAAAACAGTAATCTTGAAACAATTGTTGAAAATATTAATTATCATCAAGTATCTGGACCTCATCCCGCTGGTTTATCTAGTACTCATATTAGTCAAATATACCCAGTTAATCTTAATAGAGTTGCTTGGACTATCAGTTATCAAGATATTATCTCATTGGGTTATTTATTAAAAAATAATTCTCTAAGAACCCATAAATTAATTGCATTAGGCGGACCATCTGTATTTAAACCCTCCCTTATTAACGCAAGAATATCTGGAAATATAGATCAATTAACTGCTGGAAAAATTGATAATAACTCTAGGGTTGTATCTGGATCACTTATTTATGGACACTCCTCAGAGGGTATTATGAATTACTTAGGTTTCTATGATTCAATCATATCTGTAATACCAGACGAGGCTAATAACATTTTCTTGAATTGGCTTATGCCGGGTTCACGATTGCACTCTAATTTGAATGTATTTTCATCATCAATGCTAAAACCCAATAAATTCATATTTAATACTTCATTAAATGGTGGAGATAGGGCGATAGTCCCAGTTGGAACTTATGATGAAATACTTCCGATGGATATATTGGTTCCACAATTATTAAAATCTCTAGTTGTGGGAGATATTGAACAGGCTGTTGATCTTGGAATGCTTGAGTTAGCACCAGAAGATCTAGCACTTGCGTCATACATATGTCCAAGTAAATATGATTACTGTTCGATTCTGGCTAATAATTTAAATAATTTATATTTAGAACAATGAATGCATTAAGAAACTACATTAATTCAGTAAAACCAAATTTTATTGGTGATGGAAAATATTCCAAATGGTTTCCTTTATTTGATGCTGTTGAAAATTTTATTTTTTCTACACAAACAAAAACATCAAACCCTGTTCATATTAGAGATGCTGTTGATATTCAAAAGATTATGGTAATTGTTTGGTTGTCTACATTCCCCGCAATGTTTTTTGGAATGTACAATCTTGGATCACACTCACTTGAATATCTTGAATCAATTAATCAATTAAATACTGGTGATTGGCACCACCCACTAGTTAATCTTGTTGGTTATGATTCATCAAGCTTTATCTCAAAATTATGGTTTGGCGCATGCTACTTTATGCCTATTTATATAACTGTTTTTGTTGTAGGAATTGGTTGGGAAACTATATTTGCTGTTGTAAGAAAGCATGAGATCAATGAGGGTGCCTTTGTTTCAACAGTCTTGTTCTCACTTAGCTGCCCACCTGATCTTCCTCTATGGCAGGCTGCATTAGGAATAACTTTCGGTTTAGTTATTGGTAAGGAAATATTTGGGGGTACAGGTAAAAATTTCTTAAACCCTGCATTAACTGGTAGAGCATTTCTTTATTTTGCATATCCATCTCAAATATCAGGTGATAAAGTATGGATCGCTGGCTTGGCTGATAATAATATAGTTCCAGAAGGTTATAGCGGTGCAACTGCTCTTGGCGTGGCTGCTGAAAATGGTATGGCAGGTATCTATGACAAATTCACCTGGATGGATGCATTTTTAGGAAATATTCCTGGCTCTATTGGAGAAACATCTATAATTGCTATAGGTATTGGTTTAATAATCTTATTAGCTACTAAAGTTGCCTCCTGGAGAATTGTTCTTTGGACATTCATTGGTATGATAGCAATGTCAAGTTTGCTAAATATAGTAGGTTCAGATACAAATCCAATGTTTGAAGTTCCTTGGTACTGGCATGCTGTGATAGGAAGCTTTGCATTCGGCCTTGTTTTTATGGCCACAGAACCTGTTTCAGGCTCTGGAACCAATACTGGTAGATGCATATATGGGTTTATAATTGGTATAACAGTTATATTAATTAGAGTTATTAACCCAGCTTTCCCTGAAGGTATGATGCTTGCAATATTATTTGCTAACTTATTAGCGCCTGTTATAGATCATATGGTAATGATGTCAAATATAAATAGAAGAAAGGCTTTAGCACAATGAATGATTCAATAGTTAAAACATTAGGAGTTGCTTTTGCAATTTGTTTGGTTTGTTCACTAGTTGTTTCATCAACAGCAGTAAGTCTTCGTGATATGCAGAATGAAAATAAAGCAAATGATAAAAGAACAAAAATTCTTCAAGCTGCAGGTATTTTTAATCCCAATAAAGATATCAAAGAACAATTTAATCAGTTAGAAGCAAAATATATTAACTTTAATACTGGAAAACTTTTAAAAGGTACAGAGCTTGAAGATTTTTTAGAAGAACATAAGGGTGATTATGATCAGATAGCTGCAACTAGAAATCCAGAGTACTCAACATCTTTAGATGCATCTCAGGATATTGCTATTATTAAAAATAGAGAAAATGTCGGTAAATTTTTTGTTCTTAGAGATAAAAATAATTTTATAGAAAAAGTTATTCTTCCTGTTAGAGGTTATGGTTTGTGGGGAACTCTTTTTGGTTATATTTCTATTGAAAATGATTTTAATACTGTTGCTGGTTTAGAGTTTTACGATCACAAAGAAACACCAGGTCTTGGAGCAGAAGTTGATAACCCTAAATGGAAAGCCTTATGGCCTGGAAAACAACTATATAAAAATGAAGTTGTTTCATTGGAAGTTATCAAAGGAAAAGTTCCTTCTGACGATCAAAATTTAGCTTATAAAGTTGATGGTTTGTCAGGAGCCACTTTAACCAGTAGAGGTGTAACTAATATGTTGAAATATTGGTTCAGTGATTCAGGGTATGCAAATTTATTCAGTGAGTTGGAATATGAGTCTTAAGAAATATAAAGATGTATTAGTAAAACCATTGATAGATGAGAATCCTATTACTTTACAGATATTAGGAATTTGTTCCGCATTGGCTGTAACAAACAATCTTTCAGTAACAATGGTTATGTGTGTTGCGTTAACAAGCGTAGTAGCTTTTTCAAATTTATTCATATCAATAATTAGAAATCACATACCAAGCAGTATTAGAATTATTGTACAAATGACCATTATTGCCTCTTTGGTTATAGTCGTTGATGAGCTTTTAAAAGCTTATGATTATGAAACTAGTAAAAAGTTATCTGTTTTTGTTGGATTAATTATTACTAACTGTATCGTTATGGGTAGGGCAGAGGCTTTTGCAATGAAAGAAAAACCTTTATTAAGTTTTTTTGATGGTCTGGGTAACGGACTTGGCTATAGTGTTATTTTAATCGGTGTTGCAACAATAAGAGAGCTTTTTGGAGCAGGTACCTTATTTGGTTATGAAATACTTCCACTAGTATCAAACGGTGGTTGGTACATGGCAAATAATTTATTACTTCTTCCACCAAGCTCATTTATCATCATTGGTTTATTTATTTGGGCTATTAGATCTTACAAGCCTGCACAGATCGAAGAAGATGACTTTGCACTTTCTAAACATTCAACAAGCCCAGATTTAACAAAGAGAGAGCTCAATGTTTGAACATTACTTAAATATATTTATTACTACTGTATTTATAGAAAATATTGCTTTGTCAGTATTTCTAGGTATGTGTACATTCATTGCTATTTCAAAGAAAATTGATGCAGCTATTGGTTTAGGTATTGCTGTTATAGTTGTTTGTCTTATAACAGTTCCTCTAAACAATCTCATTTATAATTTTATACTTAGAGATGGTGCTTTGGCATGGGCGGGATTGCCTGATACAAATTTAGAATTTGTTGAATTAATAAGTTATATAGGTGTTATCGCAGCTGTAGTACAAATATTAGAAATGTTTTTAGATAAATATGTCCCAGCCTTATATAATGCATTAGGTGTATTTTTACCTTTGATTACAGTTAATTGTGCAATCTTGGGTGCTTCACTTTTTATGATAGAAAAAGATCTATTATTTGGAGAAAGTGTTGTGTATGGCTTGGGAGCTGGCTTTGGTTGGGCTATGGCTATAGTGATACTTGCCGGTATAAGAGAAAAATTAAAATATTCAGATATACCTGAGGGTCTTAAGGGTTTAGGAGCAACATTTATAATTGTTGGTCTTATGAGTTTTGGATTCATGTCATTTGGAGGTATATCTCTTTAAAATAAGAGAGTTTAACTATGCAGATTGATTTAATACTTGGAGTTATTTCTTTTTCAGGAATAGTACTTGCGTTAGTAGCAGTTATTATTGGAGCTAGATCTAAGCTTGTTTCAACAGGAGATGTGTCTATTGAGATTAATGGTGATTCCTCGAACCCCATCGTTGTGCCAGCAGGTTCAAAATTACTTCAAACTTTAGCTGAAAATAAAATATTTTTGTCATCTGCTTGTGGCGGCGGAGGAACTTGTAGTCAATGTAAGTGCGTTGTTCTCGATGGAGGTGGCTCAATTTTACCAACCGAAGAATCGCATTTTAACTCAAGAGAGAAAAATGAAGGATGGAGACTTTCATGTCAGGTGCCTGTTAAAAGTGATATGAAAATTGAGGTACCTGAAGAAATTTTTGGTGTCAAAGAATGGGAGTGTGAAGTTATTTCAAATGATAATGTTGCAACCTTTATTAAAGAATTAGTTTTAAAATTGCCTGAAGGTGAAAATGTTGATTTTAGAGCTGGTGGATATGTTCAGCTTGAAGCTCCTGCATATGAAATAGACTATAAATCATTCGATATACAAAAAGAATATCATACTGATTGGGATAAATTTAAAATTTGGGAGAATAAATCTATTAACCCTGAGCCAGTTATTAGGGCTTATTCTATGGCAAATTATCCAGAAGAGAAGGGTGTCATTAAATTCAATATAAGAATTGCTTCACCGCCTCCAGGAAGCGATTTTCCTCCTGGAATAATGTCATCTTGGACCTTTAATTTAAAGCCTGGTGATAAAGTTAAAGTATTTGGACCTTTTGGTGAGTTTTTTGCTAAAGAGACAAAAAATGAAATGGTTTTTGTTGGCGGTGGTGCTGGTATGGCACCAATGAGATCGCATATTTTTGATCAATTATTAAGAATCCATACAGATAGAAAAATAACATTTTGGTATGGCGCAAGAAGTTTAAAAGAAATGTTCTACGTTGAAGAATTTAATGATTTAGCAGAAAAGTATGAAAATTTTGAATGGCATGTTGCATTATCAGATCCGCAACCAGAAGATGACTGGGATGGCGATACTGGTTTTATTCATAA
>Ga0213868_10003119_pt1 | contig 15589 bp, 10 predicted proteins | sample PICome_9_FD_160087 | JGI IMG/M metagenome (GOLD analysis project Ga0213868, IMG submission 160087) | Coastal seawater microbial communities near Pivers Island, North Carolina, United States - PICO127 | ecosystem: Environmental > Aquatic > Marine > Coastal | place: USA: North Carolina...
GACGACGACGACGACGTAAATAAAGACGACGAGGACGACGGGAAGAGAGTAAGGTACTCGTAAGCAAAACAAACCCTTCTCTGCTTTCTTCTCTTCTTTTTCTGTTTGTGTGGATTCTGTCTGTGGAATTGATTTGTTTTCGTCCGAATTTTTCTTTTTGCCCTCAACTAAAATCATCAGAAAAAGGAAGCTAAAAGAATTACAAGAAAAGAAGAACACGCGCGCGATGAGTAGCGTCGTCGCGTTCCAATCGATGATATCTGGAAAGACGGGAGCGTCTCCGACGTCATCTATACGTCGGCGACGGCGGCGGTATCATCCATGCCAGCGCTTTTCACCAGTTCCTTCTTCTTCTTCTTCTTCTTCTTCTTCTTCTTCTCGTCCTGAGAAACAATTGGATGTCGTTGCACGAAGTACGAACCGAGATGAAGACGAGAGAGCTTTGAACGACGAAGACGTTCGGCGAGAAGAAGAAGTCGTGGTCGAAAGTGAACGATCAGACGTGGTGAATGGAGGAGAAAAGGATAACTCTGAAACGGAATCTTCGTCCTCAGCGACGGCTTTTAAATTTAGCGCGACGAAAAGTACCGGAACGAGAAACGAAGAAGAAGAGGAGGAGAAGGAAGAAGAAGAAAAAGAAGGAAAGAAGAAGGGGAAGATGGAAAACGAGCACACGAATAAGAGCGAGAAAATAAAAAACGCGTTGGTTCAGACGAAAACGTTCGCGCTCAATTTACCGTTCATATCGCACGTGCGGGTTTTCCTGGACCGCAAATCAAAGTGGGAGAAACTATACGGCGAGGCGAATGAAAAGTTTGCGGACCACAAAAAGCAAGACGAGTTGATGCTCGAACTGCATCGCTTCGGACGGGTCGAAGAAATTATCGAACGGTTTGAATCGAGAAAATACGCGAGTGGACCAAGAAGTGTGACCGCGTACATGGCTGCGTTGATATCATCACAAAGAATGGATAAATATTTCGAGCATCAAGGAGCAACTTCTTCTTCCTCGAAAACGACGTCGGAGCTTGAGGACAAAGACGAAAAAACGAAAGATGGAGAAGGCGACGCGAAGAGTGATTTGCCGTCTTCAACCATTCCAAAGCCCCCTCCGCATTTGACGAGATCTTCTACGGCGACAACTTACCAACCGATGGAGATTGGAGGAGACTCGCTGCCGCTGCTTTTGAAAGATTTGAGCGAACGCGCGGATCCGGATAAATCTTTGAAGATGGCCCGAACCGTTCGGTTTGGACGAGCGAGTACGCCCATCCACGTAGTCGTAGAAGGCGGCAACATCTCAAAAGTCGGGAAAGTCAAAGGTTTCTTTGGAAATATGTTTATGTTCGTTGGTGTCGTATCGTGCATTTCATGGACGGGTTCATATCTCCTTCGTCGCTACTTTGCTACCATGAAAATTACCACCGTAGTGACGTCCTCGCCTTCGTCTTCGTCGTCATCCTCGTTGGGCAAGTCGTCGTCTTCGTCGTCTTCATTGCATCCGCCGACGAGTTCAGGCAGCGGTGGTGTAAAGAAGGACGACGAGGAAAGTGACTCGGGCACTCCTTCCTTCGCTCCGAAACAATACGATAAAGATACGATGCCCGAGAAGAACAAAAAAACATTTAAAGACGTTCGCGGTTGCGACGAATGCAAAGGTGAATTGCAAGAAGTCGTCGAGTATCTTCGCAATCCGGATAAGTTCACGCGTCTCGGAGGAAAGTTACCGAAGGGCATTTTGCTCACAGGACCGCCGGGAACTGGTAAGACTTTGCTAGCCAGAGCGGTCGCGGGTGAGGCGGATGTTCCGTTTTTCTATCGCTCTGGCTCCGAGTTCGAAGAGATGTTCGTTGGCGTCGGATCAAAACGGGTGCGACAACTTTTTGCCGCCGCTAAGAAGAAAACTCCGTGCATCGTATTTATCGATGAAATTGACGCAGTAGGAACATCGCGCAAGTCGTGGGAATCACAGTCTGGGGGACGCAAAACGCTGAACCAGCTCCTCACCGAAATGGATGGATTCGAACAAAACGATGGTATCATCGTTCTGGCGGCGACCAACTTACCCGAGAGTTTGGATCCAGCGCTTACGCGACCTGGTAGGTTCGATAAAACCGTTCACGTGCCAAATCCAGACATCGGAGGACGCAGAGATATTCTCAAACACTACTTGGACGATAAACCTGTCGCGAAAGACGTCGATGTCGACGCGTTAGCTAGAGGAACTTCCGGATTATCCGGAGCCGAGTTGTCGAACCTCGTCAACATTGCGGCGGTGCGAGCGGCGGTGACGGATGAAACTTCAATCACGCTAAAAACGCTGGAATGGGCAAAAGATCGCATCTTGATGGGAACGGAAAGAAAATCCGCCGTACTGAGCGAGGAAAATAGAAAACTTACCGCGTATCACGAGGCTGGGCACGCCTTGGTTGCTCTAAAAACAAAAGGTGCGATGCCGGTGCACAAAGCGACGATTGTGCCAAGAGGTCAAGCGCTCGGTATGGTCACACAATTGCCGGACAAGGATGAAACTTCCATCTCTAGACGTCAGCTTTTGGCGCGATTAGATGTGTGCTTCGGCGGTCGAGTCGCAGAAGAAATCATTTTTGGCCAAGATGAGGTTACGACGGGCGCTCTCAACGATTTACAACAAGCAACGAGATTAGCGCATTACATGGTTTCAGAGGTTGGGATGAGCGACAAAGTTGGCGTACTGAACGTCGGAAACCTCCGTGGAAAGGAATCTAGAGGAGCTTCCACGCGACTGGAAGAATCCGTAGACGAGGAAGTCATTGCTTCTTTGAAGCAGTCACACACGCGAGTGACGAAGATGTTGAAACAAAACGAAAAAGATTTACGCAAGTTGGCAGAAGCATTGCTTCAAAAGGAAACGCTGACTGGAAGCGAAATGCGCGAAATTTTAGGAATGCCTGCGCAACAAAAGCCAGTCGAATTGGTTTCGCGATCGAAGGTCGAGGAAGAAGACGAATCATCGAGCGCTCCGAAAGGAGACGAAAAAGTTGACGAAAAGACCGATGCAGCGCCAGATGAAGACGACTTGATAATTGTCGTCGTGGGCGAAACTACGGAAAAATCGACTTCCATGCGGAATAAATAGAATACTGAGGTGATCTCATGCTATACAATTGCTTTTGAACGCTATAATACTGCTACAGTTTACTATCACTACCACTACTACTACTTACACATATGATGACGTTCATCACCAAGCATCATTTTCTCCTCTTCTTCTTTTCCTGTTTCGATTTTTCTCCTCTTTCATTCCATCCGTAGAACCTTTCATACAGCCACAATAAACCGTCACCTTTTACTTTGAATATGCCCCATGCCCCACCAATAAGAAAGTGTACTAATGTCGACTTCAGATTGCCACCCATGCTCTCGATGCGTCTTCCACTGGTCGTGATGACCCTATCCACTAAACGCACGCAGCTCGTCGTACTTTTTTTTTTAGAGCACCCGTATTTTTGCATTCGAACACATAAATCTGCATCTTCCATGATGGGCAAAGTCTCATCGTATCCGTCGACGGCTTCAAAATCATTTAGTCTACAGAATATACCTTGGTCGCCAAACAAAAGTTTCAATCCGAGCACGTATCTTTTCGGATATAAAATAGCCGTGTAGAAATCTGATTTGAAGACGTTGTGATAAGACATCGCCCAGTACGTTTTCTTATCAGTCGTGATGAGCGAAATAAACCCTCCCACGATAGCCTTTGCATCTCTCATTGTCTCATCAACTACATTCAAAATATCCGGAAAAGGTATCGTATCTGCGTGTAGAAACAAGACATTCTTCGGATGTGTTGAGAGAGCGTGGACGCCGGCGTTCATTTGTCGCGACCTACCTCGTTTGCCTCGCACTACTTTCGCGCCGTACTTCTCAGCTACTTTGGCACTATTGTCCGTGGAATCTCCCACGGCAACGACCACTTCGGATGGTTGCGGTCGCAACGCATGTATTTGTACGAGCAAAAGCTCTATATTTTCCTCTTCGTTCAACGCCGGAATGACAATCGCGCAGGCGCTCGTTTTCTTCTTCTCTCTTCGCTTTCGTTGTTGTTGTTGGTCGCCATCATTTTCTTCTGTATTATTAGCATCGTCGTACGACGGTTCGTGCAATTTATCGAGCGCAGATATCACGGCTTGTCTAAAAAGTAAAGCGAGGAGAAGAAACTTGAATAATCCGTTGAATCTATCGCTGTAATCATCGTTGTCGTCGTCGTCGTCCTCTCTTTTTTTATTACTTCCTCCGAACCAACTGCCTCCTCCTCCTTTTCCTCCTCCTCTTCCTCCTCCTTTGCTCAAATCGTTATTATCGTTGGTGCCATCGCCAATATCAACTATCACAGGTTCAAACGACGATGATGAAGATGCACCAGTCGATATCCTATCGCTCTTGCGTTCCATCGTCCTCTTCTTCTTTATCTTTCCATCAGCTGAAGAGAACAAAAAGGAAGTTTTTTTTCTAACAACCTCCTTCGTTCTTCCTTCGCGTCGTTGATGCTTTTGATGACTGACAAGGCATTGTCCGAGCGCTGATGCGACGGCCCGCGACAACGACATCGCGTCGTGCGTCTCTATTCCTATCCTTATCAATTCTCTCTTTCTCTCTCGCGAGAAACTTGAGACGAAAAAGCTCTCACGACCAAGTCCGTTTCCCGGTCGTTGAGATGATTTTATTTGTCGTCTTTCACGCGTCTTAAAATCATTTTGAGGAGGAGAAAGAGCATCTTCACAAAAAAAGCAGTTTTCTTTCGCAGTTGTTTTTACTTGTGTTTCGATTGAGAAGAGATGTATACCTGTTGTGCTCATCACTCGTTCCGCGCGGCTCCTCGCTTTCTGCCGCCGCGCGTAAATAAGAGCAACGCTAAACGCAGAAACAAAGGGAGAAGAATATCGACGACGGCAAAGTTTGGTGAACCGAGAAACTTTGACGAAGACGGCGTCGGCGGCGGCGACGGCGACAGGGATTTTTATAACAACAACAACAGGCGCCAACAACATCAAAACAATTCTTCTTGGAGAGAAGATGGACGACGAACAATGAGGGGAGGAGACAGAGGAGCGCGAGAATTCGATGGCAGACGCAATGGGGACAGAGATTTCAGGAGAGATGACTTCGACAGAGGACGCGGAAGCGCGCGATTCGGAGGAGGAGGACGAGGAGGAGGACGCAGAGGAGGAAGAATCGGCGGCCGGGGAAGAGGTCGTTACGGGGAAGGACAACGAAGAGATAGAAATGAAAATTTTAGCAGCAATAACAGAAGCAACTCGAGGGAAGGAAATATAAACCCATTCAAAGTTATGGTAGGCAACCTCTCCTACAGCACGACAGACGAGAGCTTAGGTCGAGCTATGGAACGTTTTGGCTACGTCGCAAACGCTCGCGTCGTCTTGGACAGAGAAACCGGCCAATCGAGAGGCTTTGGTTTCGTAACTTTTGAAGACGAGACATCCTGCGCGGAATGCGTAGAAATTGGACCAGGGATGCGAATAGACGACCGCGAAGTTAAAGTAGAAGCGTCAATTGACAAGAATTACGTCCCAACACCTTCGTTTTCAAGCGCTACCAATTCTCAGCGCAGGTATAACAATTTTGACGGCGACGACGACGACGACGACGACGAAGAAGAAGAAGAAGATGACAAGAATCATGCACACAACGACAGGTTCTCGGCACCCGCGATGATGCGTGTTCTCGATCGACCGTCGCCTTCGTTCCTCAATAGTGCTCGAGAAACGAGAAACCGAGGAGGTTTTGCCGCCGATGACGCCGACGACGCCGACGAAGAAAGGTCCGCCAATACCAACGCAATGTCCGAGGATGAATTTGAAGATTGGGTGCTAGAAGGATTAGAAGACGATCTTGTAGACTCAAGGCGACAAAATAGATCAGATAATGGGCCGTACGGTGACCAAAACGATGAGGCGCGAGAATATGTGCCCACATTACTCGCTAAATACGTCGAAGATGATTTTGAGCCAGAAATGTTTGTTCGAGAGCCGGACGACCCGGATGAGTATTTTTTCTACTCCGGTGCAAAGTTCAAAGATATTGGAGCTTCAGAATTGATCGTCAATGCTCTCGAAAGCCGCATGAACATTTCACGTCCTTCACACATACAAGCGCAAAGTTTCAAGATACTCCTTCACGATCATAGTGACTCCTACGATGAGGAGAGCTCTGTGGCAAATGACGATGAAGGTGCGAATCATGTTCTACTCGCCGACCAAGCAGGGAGTGGTAAAACGTTGAGCTACTTATTACCACTTCTTCAAAGGTTAGAGCGGCTCGAACGAGATTCTGGAATGAGTGTTTCGAAGCGTCCACGCGCGCTCGTTTTAGTTCCAACTTCGGAATTGGCGAGACAAGTAACTGAAGTTGTCAAAGAACTTTCGAAAGGTGGCGTCCGAACGAGATCGATGATTGCGACTGGTGGTGCTTCTGATAGAACAAAAATTAACCGCGCAGAACAATCAACTCGCGATTTGACCGCGAAGTTTACGTTGACGCAAACAAAAACTTTAAAGAGTGGCGTTGACATCGTAATTGGAACTCCAGGACGCATTCGGTACTTGTGTGAAACGGGTAGAATGGAGTTGGATGATTTAGATAGCATTATTTTGGATGAATGCGATGTACTACTGGGAGATGCGTTTGAATTCGCGTCTCAAATCAAACCGATTAAAGATCTTGCCAATCCAACAAGTACGCGATTCGTGTTGGTAACGGCAACGATTCCCGATCAAGTCTTGCGCGAACTTAAGCAGTTCTTTTACCCGCAAGATATTCGCGTTATTCAGGGACCAGGATTACATCGCCCGTCTGCGGGTACGCTAGAGCGGCTCGTCGACTGCTCTGGTGGTGACGTCTCGGACGAACAAAGCGGGTTTTATCGTAAATATGCCGCGCTCATGAAAATTTTGAGGGACGACATACTCCCGTCTACCGCTGGAACTACTGCTAAAACGAGCAAGAAGAAATCGGCGTCGCGAACGTTACTGTTTTGCAATAAGATTGAAACCTGCCGTAAGTTGGAAAATCTACTCATCCGAAGCGACCCAGACGGTGCCAGTTACAAAGTGCTACCCTATCACGCCGCGTTGAGCCGCGAGAAAAGGGACGAGAATCTACGCAAATTTCTCGGGCGAAGAAGTTCGAGCGAAAAACAGCGAGGCGAGTTTACCGTCGACGACGACGACTCAACGCCGCAATTATTAATTTGTACAGACAGAGCTTCTCGAGGATTAGACGGTAAAAAAATTAAGCACGTGGTATTGTTTGATTTCCCGCGCGATCCATCAGAGTACGTCAGGCGCGTTGGAAGAACTGCTCGCGGCGCGTTGGGAACTGGGACAGTGACGGCACTCGTAATAGGGAGACAATTAAAGTTGGCCAGAGAAATCATGCGACGAAACTCCAGAGGCGATCCGGTTGAAGGTACGCCTACTACGACATGAACGAGTGAATATCCGTCACAGGGACTGATGATATCCGGAGAGTGTTCGAGCGTTTCATGTACATAATAATTCGAATACAAGTTTGTTTTTCTTAAAAATCCCTCTCTGGTACTCTTTTATTATGTGAGTGGTTTCAGCATATTGAATCCATAATCCATCCTCGTTTCATCGAAACGTTTTTTTTTCGTTTTGATTTTTATTTCTTGGTCCACATCCAATACGGATTCATGCACCCTTCTTTGCACACGGGCATGCAGTTACACACGGCTTTATACGCCAGATTGCGATAAACGGCGTCTCCGGCGCCATCGTTCATATTTTTGCGCATGTGATACTCCCTACGCGATGAAAAAGGAGAAGAGAATTTGAGAATGAGTGAAGAAAATATGGAATTGCCCTTTTGCATTTGACAGCAGGGAAAAAAGGAAAAAGAAAAGCGCGCGCACCAGTGGTCTTCCTTGATTTCTTCGTCAGCCGCGGCTTCAAAAATGTCGGGTCCTTGGTTGTATTCTTCGTCGTCGCTTTCGCTTTCTGAGTCGGACGTCATGGCGAATTGGATTTTGATGTATCGATTATTTGTGTAATAATAATAATTCTGAAGAATAGAAAAAAAACGCTTGCTTTGTGTTTTTTCCCTTCGCTGATGAGATCAAAAATCTCTTTCTCAAAACAAAAACACACTTCAAAAGTTCGCGCGCGTTTAAAGTCTTCACACAGCATCGTCGTTATCATCATCGTCCTCTTTATATTGCTCCTCTGATACGGCACTTTTTATTTTCAAATCAAAAAAATGATTGGTTATGATGATACAAACGATCGTCGAGTGGGGCTCCCTAGAGGTCCGGAAGTGTTTGGAGCAACGGAAATAGATGACGAACGAGATCAGTTAAAGAATAAGATTTTGGAGTTTGAGAAGCGAATAGACAAAAACAATAAAGAACACGTTGATATGCTGGAAAAAATGCGGTTGGAAACGAGAGAACTCGAACGCTTGAGAGGCGTTTGGTCAGAGAGGGGATTACCGGGTGTCTCTCGCGATTGGAACGTTCAAGAGGCAAAAACCAAGACAGAACCACCTCACATGCGGTTGGAATATAGAGAGTACATCGATTACAAAGAAGTTGAAAGGAAACGCGAGAGTAGTGGGCCAGATCGGCATTTGGTTACAAAAATGACGAAACGCGAAGGCGTAGACGATGTTCTTGCCAGAGCTTTACCGTCGACTGTATCAAAGTCTCATGGCGATTCTTCTTCTTCCCCTTCTTCTGCGCTGAAATCAAAATCGAAAAAATAATAGTAAACGAAAACACCGGCCGCGCCTCTTTCGACTCTTAATATACTAATATAAATACAATTAATTTTACTCAACTATTTGAAAAATCTCCCGTGCTAGCTCTATATGAAATTGCGGGTTTGACGTTTGCGTTATAGCGCCGCACAACGTTGCCAATAGAGATACTGAAAGAGTCGCGTAAAGCAACTGGAATTCAGACTCCTCGATTTCTCGGTTCACTTCTCCTCTATGACACAAAACATAAAATCTAAAAGCAAATATAAATGCGAATGTTGTTGGTAAGCGAATCAGTAAAGGTGGAGTTGCAGCTAAATTGAGCAAATTGGCGTGCAAACTAAACGCATCACCAAAGGCCTGCGCTGGCGCGTATAATAGCATCGTCAAGCAGACTTTTTCTAGAGCTTTCATCGTCGGCGTCTTTGGTCCCTTCTCGACGACTGGATAGTCATCCTCTGACAGTTCGTACGCACCTAGCATTGCAGAAAATCCAATCCAGGTAAAATTCCACGCCGTGGCTGAAATCATAGAAGCAATGCTATTTGGTGTGGGTGATTCGATAGGTGCCAGCCAGCCAGGAAAGTCGGGAGAGATGGATACTTGAACAGCTCGTGATATCAGCTCCAGAATCCATAAAAGACTCATCTCGCCAAGAATCAACTGAACATCAGTCACGCGTATATCCAATCTAATGTCGTCGTTGTTGGTGATGGTGTTTTTGTTTTTGCTGTTTTTGTTTGTTGTTGTTTTCGTTCGTTCGTCGTTCTCTTCATTATTACCGCTGCACCTGAGTAACTGTCTCGTCGCACACGTTTTCATTTTCTTTAGCTTTCTCGCAGCGCGAAAAGAAGAAGAAAAAGAAGAAGAAGAAAAAGAACAGTAGCGACAGGTCTGACTTTGCAACGCTTTCAACGGCGACATCATCGTCATCGTCATCGTCATCATTTTTTTCGTGTGTTCTCCACCGCTAATATTAACAACACCACTTTCATCATCATCTTTTATGAAGACGAAGGACGAGAAGTAAAATTTCTCCTCATCATGCTTGCTTGTTGTTTGTTTTTTTTCCTTCTTCCTCCTCTGTCTTTTAACGTACTTCCCGCACACAAAAAGTCACACACGATGTCAGTCACAGACGATGCGACGATGATGGATGCGTCGGAGAAAGAAGGACTTCAACATCATTCATCGCCTTCTTCCTCATCCCTACCCTCGACTGAAGTCTTTAATTACGTCGTCACCGCGCATAAACCGACGGCTGTATCCTATTCATGCGTGGGACATTTCACGCATTTGGAGAGACAAAATTTGATAGTTGCACGATCCAATCGGATTGAGATTTACCTCTTGACCGAAGAAGGATTAGAACCAGTTCTGGAGACGACGGTTTATGGACGCATCGCTATGCTTAAGCTGTGCGAAGGAAGAAAAAATGGTGACAGAGAAAACATACCAGGTCGTCTCGTCGTCGTTACGGAAGACCGATACTCGCTCGCCGTTTTGTCGTACGATGCGGCAACCAACACGCTTCGAACGGTTTCGAGTGGCGATGTTTCCGATTTGACTGGACGACCAGTCGAACACGGCATGCTCGGCGATATCGATCGAAATGCCAGGGTTATCGCTTTACACATTTACGATGGTTTAATAAAATTTATTCCGTTCGATGAGAACGGAAACTTGTTACAAGCGTTCAACGCCAACCTGAACGAACTCAAAGTTTTGGATTTCGTTTTTCTTCCGTCGACGTCATCGTCGACATCTGGGATCGCAATAGACGCGAGTGAATACGGTAATAATAACAATAATAATAACGGCAACGCATCGGACATGAATATAACATCGTCGAACGTTTCGAGCTTGACGAGGAGTATCAATCGGGAAAACGCTGGGGGCGGCGGTTTGAGTTCAATGCCAGTCATAGCGGTTTTACATAAAGACGTGAAGGACGAACGGCACGTCTCGACTTATCGCGTAAACTTACGTGATAGAGATTTAGAACCAGGTCCATTTGAACAGCGCGAAGTTGAAATAGGCTCAAAGAAACTGCTTGCTTTATCCTCTCCCATTGGAGGTTGCGTGGTCGTTGGCGAAGAAACGATTGCGTATTTAAATGAACCCGCGGGAACGATGGATGACCACGAAAACAACAACAACAAGAATAACAACACCGCAACGAAGAATGCTACAAGTACGTTGAGCAATAATGCAAACAGTAATGTCATGTTTCGCGGCGAGAACAAGTCGTCTACGTCGGCTTTAGTACGAGCTATTACTACTCCAGATTTGCTCATGTTTTCTTCAGCGTGTCTGATTCCTTCGGACGAGAATGTTTCGAACCAGCTCGTCGATAGATTTCTAATCGCGGACGAAGACGGCGATTTGTACCTGTTGATGCTGAGCAAAGGCACGACATCGACGATGAGCACTTCCATTGTTTCGAAGTTGACGATAGAAAGGTTAGGTAAAACGTCCTCGGCATCTGCAATGAGTTATCTCGACAACAGTGTGGTTTTCATTGGAAGCGCGTATGGAGATTCCCAAATAATTAAACTGCACACGGAACAAGTCAATACCATGATGTCAGCTTCGAACGAACTACCAAGCTACGTCGAAGTTTTGGAGGAGTTTACCAATCTTGGTCCTATCGTAGACTTTTGCGTCATGGATTTAGAGCGTCACGGTCAAGGTCAACTCGTCACGTGTTCGGGGGTAGGCACGAGCGGATCTTTACGCGTTATTCGGAATGGAATCGGAATCCGAGAACAGGCTCAGATTTCACTCTCAGGGATTAAAGGTCTCTACTCGTGCAAGCGGGACGAAACGATGCCTTTGGATTCCTATTTGATTGTGTCGTTCATCGCGGAAACGCGGATATTAGCAATAAACGATAACGACGAGTTGGAAGAGGCAGTGTTCCCAGGATTTGACGCATCTTCCCAAACGATTGAATGTGCAAATATTTCTGGAAATGTGATCTGTCAAGTCACAAGTAAAGGCGTTTACGTTTGCGATGCTTCGTCGGGAGAACTTGTCGCTTCATGGGTGCCGTCTGACGAGAGTCCTATAACTGCCAGTTCAGCGTCAGAGAATACCATAGCCGTCGCCACTGTCGGTGGTAATCTTCATTACCTTTCTTTTCAAGGTGGGAAGATTTCAGAGACTGGAAAAATGACTTTCGATGCTGAAATATCTTGCATCGATAAAACGCAGTGCGGCGATCGTAACGTCTGTGCGGTTGGATTGTGGAGCACGAAGGTTTTGCTGGTCGAATTAGGATCGGGGATGAAAGTCTGTCACACAGAAAATTTATCTCTCGATGTCGTTCCAAGGTCGACGTTATTTTGCTTCTTCGAAGATACAATCTATTTACTCACCGGTCTCGGTGACGGGCACTTAATAACAAACGTCGTCGATTCTTCGAGCTCAGCCGGAGGATTTGCGTTGAGTGATCGAAAATCTGTTTCCCTTGGCACGCAACCGGTTACTCTGAAATTATTCAAGTCTCAGCATTCAATGCATGTCTTCGCGGGATCGGATCGGCCGACGATTATATATTCCAACAGTAAGAAGCTCGTCTACTCAAACGTGAACTTGAACGAGGTTTTGCACGTGGCACCGTTTAATTGTGACGCTTTTCCGGATGCGCTAGCTTTAGCCAGCGGCGAACATTTGACGATTGGTGCCGTCGATGATATTCAGAAATTGCACATTCGTACGGTTCCGCTGCGCGAACAACCTCGTAGAATTGCGCATCAACCGGAAACAAAAACTTTAGCGGTGCTTACCATGAAAGAGAGCGATGTTCCTGGGCAAGAAGAAGAGTTTTTCGTGCGATTATTCGACGATAAAACTTTTGAAACTTTGGCAAAATATCCCCTCGAACCGAACGAGAACGATGCAAGTATTATTTCGTGTTCTTTCGACGGGGACGACGATATATATTTCGTTGTCGGAACGGCTTTTGCGGACCCTCATTCGGAGCCTGAATCTTCTCGAGGACGCATACTAGTTTTCAAAGTTTCGAACACATCGTCGAGTGGCGGTGGAAACGCTGTTGTCAACGGGAATGACCACGGCGACGGCCGCGCTTCCGCGTCCTCGTCTGTGCTTCAAAAGAGTCTCACGCTCGTCTGTGAAAAAGAAACCCGGGGTGCGGTGTACAATTTGAATGCCTTTTGCGGTAAGCTACTCGCCGGTATCAATTCTCTGGTGAAATTATTCAACTGGGGCGTTTCCAAAGAAAATAAACGCGAGTTAGTGCACGAGTGTTCTCACATGGGACACATCATCGCACTCAAGGTTGAAACGAAAGATAATTTGATCGTCGTTGGTGATTTGATGAAGTCGATAACGCTGCTGCAGTATCAGCGAGAATCCGGCAGGATTGAAGAAGTCGCGCACGATTTTAGCTCGAATTGGATGACGGCGGTCGAGATTTTAGACGATAACACATATCTCGGAGCTGAATCTAGTTACAACTTGTTTACCGTTCAGCGGAACGCGGACGCAGACACAGAAGATAAACGCGGGACGCTAGAGCTTTGCGGCGCCTTCCACTTGGGAGATTCCGTGAATAGATTCAGACGCGGTAGTCTGGTCATGCGCATGCCAGATCTAAGCGACGATACGAGCTCCTTGTCTGAAATCTCCACTTGGCTATTTGGCACGATCTCTGGTGGTTTAGGCGTCGTTGCGACTTTACCGAAACGCGATTTCATGTTACTTAACAAAGTTCAAGAAGCCATGCAAAAGGTAGTTACCGGAGTGGGAAACTTTAGTCACTCTGACTTCAGAAGTTTTCACAACGTGCAGCGAAGCGTAGAGATGCGAAACTTCATCGACGGTGATTTGGTCGAAATCTTCTTAGATCTATCCAAAGAAGACCAAGTCGCGGTGTCTGAACTGTCTGGAGTTTCGAATTCCGAGGACTTGGTAAAGAAGATTGAAGAAATTTCTCGTCTCACGCACTAAAGAAGAGGAAGACGAAGTAGAAAAGTACTGTACTCATTTGTAAAAAGAATTCAATAAAAACACAAGCTACTACTTCGCCATCCAATAAATTAAGACTAATGCCGAGCATATGGCACACACGGCGCTGAGAACAATCGCATCCTTGTTCTTTTTTCTCTTGATAGCTACAAGTAAATTGTTCACCACCGGGAATTTACTCCCCGCCGTGGCGAGCGCGCTAATCGTGTTATTGAAAATTCCTCTCTGCTCGTACAACGCGCTCGCCGTATTTTGTGCAACGCCAATCGCATCGTCTACTGCGATTGATGAGCTCAAGATTGAGTTTCTCTCTCGCATTGCTGCGGAAGAGTTACTCTCATCCCCTCCTCCTAAAGCGCCGTTACTTCCCCGGTGTCTTCCCTGTAACAACGAAGCGTGTTCTCGCTCTTGCTCTATGTAATCTTTCATTCGTCTGAACTCGTGATTGAACTCTTTCGCAACGTCTCTATGTCTCGCTAACGTGTGCGTTCGAGTATCCGAAGAAGCGTTCGCTCCGCTATGAATGGATGATGCCAAAGCTCTGGTCACGTCTGACAAACGCGTTAACAACGCCTCGATCTCTCCTTCTTTCGATGCGATGACATCAAAGTTTCCCTCAATTTTGTTCGTCGCCGTGTTGGGGTACTGATTATACCCACCACTACCACTCATACCGCCACCGCTAGACGTCGACGTTGTCGCGTTGTTGGTACCAACCCCGGCAAGTTTTGAAAGCGAAGCGAGGTTCGCATCAATTTCATTCTCCAATTTCCTCGCCTCTTTTCTCAACTCTTCCCACGCCGTCGAAGGAACTTTCATCTGTCCGTCGCGATACAAATGTTGTTGTTGCTGCTGTTGTTGTTGTTCTTTTCCTTCTTTTTCTTTCTCTCCTCCGATTCCTCGAAAATGCTGATTTTGCATGTATGCACTTTCTCGGACGAAGAACACACTTTGCGCGTGCAATAATTGTGCAGGTCGGTTTGAGAAACTTTTTGGCAAAAAGGAAGAAAATTAGAAAAAGAAGAAGAAAAAGAACACGAAGACGAGGACGAAGAAGAAGGAGAAAAAGTGTGTTCGGATGCGAGGGAAAGAACGAGAGGAAAATAAGGGAAATAATGGAAGGCGAGGAGTTTGAGCATCGCGACATTCAAGCAAATACCAAAAGATAAAATTTACACTCTACTATTAGCTTCGCGATCCTCTCTATTTTTTGTTTCTTTCGAATGTTTACGTCAAAATGCTTTAATTAAAGAATGAACAAGAAATTTACATTTAATGCATCATTCCGCTTAGGCGATGACCATCTTGATGGCGTGGATCGTGGCGTTGTCGACCTTGATGTCGTTCTTCTTGAACGGGAAGTCAGCCGGGACGATCTTCTTGCCAGTGATGGTTTCGAATTCCTTGCCCGCAGCCATGTCCGCCTTGGTAACCGTGCCCTTAACGACGTGGTTCTTGCAGATGTCACCCAAGCCATCCATCTTCACAAATTCCATTCTGGTAACACCCTTGGACTTGATGAAGTCCCCGAAGGCATCGTCATCGGCGGCGAAGACCGTGATCGGGCCTTCTTGCGTGAAGACGTCTTCCTCGCCGGCGGCGGAGATGGCGGAACCCATCATGGAGTAAGACGCGGCCTTGCAGATCATACCTAGATAAGAGAGTAACAATTAGTACTAATTTTTACGATTATTATAATAAAGTCCGTACCGAAGGCATCGTTGTTGAAGGATCGGCCCCCTTCTTCACCACCTGTTGTTGTTATAGTTTTGTAAAGAGATTTTTGTGGTCAGTGGTCAGTGGATTTTTGACACCTTAA
>Ga0213868_10003121_pt1 | contig 15580 bp, 5 predicted proteins | sample PICome_9_FD_160087 | JGI IMG/M metagenome (GOLD analysis project Ga0213868, IMG submission 160087) | Coastal seawater microbial communities near Pivers Island, North Carolina, United States - PICO127 | ecosystem: Environmental > Aquatic > Marine > Coastal | place: USA: North Carolina | collected...
ATGGAGATACTGATGGTACAGTAATTATCAAAGGTGATCTTCAAGTCGATGGTACTACAACAACAATTAATTCTACTACTTTAGATGTAGATGATTTAAATATTACTTTAGCTTCAGGCTCAGCTAATAAAGCTGCTGCAGATGGTGCAGGGATTACAATTGATTGTGGTTCTGATGCCAATGCTACATTTACTTATGATGGTGGACAGGATAGATTTAAGTTTAATAGAGAAATACATACGTCAAATGGAATACGAATTGAGCAGGCAAGTCCATACTTAATTCTTAAAGATACTTCAGATGACGATGATCATACTATTAGATTTATAGACAATAATAATGACAATGTAGCCTGGATTGATACTGCGACTGATGATTTAAGATTTAGAACATTTGGATCTAGGGGAATACATTTCCATACAGGAGATGTTAAAAGATTAGACATCGGCGATGCTGGTAATGTTCGTTTTTATGAAGACACTGGCACCAATGTTAGAATGAAGTGGGACGCCACAAATGAATTTTTAGGCATAGGTGGCAGCGATAGATTAACTTTAGATCCTAATATTATAATTGATCCAAGTAATGGTACATCAAAAACATATGCTTTAATTAAACAAAACGTAGCTTCTGAAAACCTTGCTTTTGCGATGAATGGCGATGATTCAACTGATAGAATTTCATTCTTTACTGATTATGGAAGTAGTGGTACATATGACGAAAGATTAACTATTGTTGCTCAAACTGGTAGAGTTGGTATTAACGAAGATGCTCCACAAGATCAATTGCATGTTAGAATACCTAACCTTGCTGCAGCAACAAGTAACGGTCTTAGAATTAGTGATGATGGTTCAGATTTATTACTACAAATTAGAAAAGATGGATCTGGTAATAGAAGATTAGCGTTAATGGAAAATGGTGGCAATTACCCATTAGCTTTACAAGAAGATGGCGGCAGAGTTGGTATTGGTACTATATCACCAGATTATCCATTACACGTTAAAGCCGCGATTAATGATTTATTATTATTAGAAAATAGTTCATCTTCTGGAACAGCCGGGATTAAATTTAAACCAAATTCTAATAGAACAGCCTCTGCATTTATTATGGGAACGCAAAGAGGAGGAGCGTCTAACGACACTGATGTGCAAATTGGTGATGAGGGTGGAACCATTGCAACATTTGGTCATAGCAAGCTTGGTATTAATGAAACTAGCCCTCTTGGCGTTCTTCATATTAAAAACGGAGATGCTGGAGCATTTACAGCTAATACCATGCATGATGATTTGATTGTAGAAAATAGTGGAAGTGGTGGTGTTCAATTAATGACTACTGACCATAATACTAATACTTATTATCAATACCTAGCCTTTGGTACTACATCGCATCCTAATGCTGGCTATGTTAGATATCAACATACAGCTGGTACAGGAAATACTCAATCGGATCAAATGAGACTAAGAGTTGGTAGTACCGATAGAGTATACATTGATGCGAATGGTAGAGTAAATTTAAATGGCGGATACTTACAAGAAAATGTATCTAGTATAGCAACAAGAAAATATTATATTGGATCTGCAGCAGGAATTACACATTATCATCTTGGTAAGATTGAAGATACTGCTGATACCGATGGAGCAATATCTGGTGTTATACACTTTGCTTATGATTATGGAACAAGTACATGTAACAATAAAGTGCACTTTGAATTTGCTCAAAGATCAGGAACTGCTAGAGGTACTTGGTGGTATGAGGGAGATGATCTTGCTGCTTCAAACAATAGAATATATGCCAGATTAATTGATGATGGTTCTGGTAATATGCATGTGTGGATTACAGCAGAAGATTATGCAGCTGCTCATGTTGAAGCTATATGGAGACATCAAAGTGGAGAACCTTCTGGGCAATTATCATCTGGAACTTTAACAACTGGTACAACGTTATTTAATACATCAAATCAGCCAACAGCTGAAATGCACACTGGTAATATTACAATTAAGAGTGCTGGACAACTTAAGTTTAGAGGAACAAATCATTATCCAAGATTAGTAGAAGAAAATAATCACTTAGACTTTTATGTTAATGACAGTGGTAATAATACTAGAGCATTAACAATTAATGATAATGGTAATATTGGTATAAACAATACTCAATCACCTGATTACTTATTAGATCTTGGTGGTGATACTGGTCATACCGGTAATACTATTAGACTAGCTCAATCAAATGGTGGCACAGCTATTAGGGTTGGCGCAGGTAGTGGTTCTGGAGATATTACTCTTTTAAGAGTTGATGGTGATAGCACTGATAATAATCATAGAGGTGAAACTGATTCAGGAGCTTTTGGGTTCTCATTAAAATACATGGGACTCAGTAGTGGTAATGAAAATTCTCTTTCTATCTTTACAGATAACACAACTAGTGCTAGTCAAATTGAGGCATTTACTTTATTACAAGATGGTAAGCTAGGTCTTAACACTTTACTACCAACAGAACAATTGCATGTTACTGGTAATATTAAAGGTACTGGTACAGTTTCTACTGGAGCATTTATATTACCAAATGCATCAGGTACATCGGGACAAGTTTTATCATGGCCATCAAGTGGTACTACATTGGAGTGGAGCGACGTTTCAGGTGGAACTGCTGGTGTAGTTCAAGATGCTGATGGTGATACAAAGATTCAAGTAGAAGAATCTACTGATGAAGATAAAATAAGATTCGATACAGCCGGCACTCAAAGAATGGTTATTACCGATGATGGTAAAGTTGGTATTGGAACAGATAACCCAGTTCAACCATTGCAGGTAGATGGAAGTATTTATTCTAATGGCGGAGAGTTCTTTGTAAATAATAATAAAGGTATCAGCGCTGTTGGTGATTTAGTATTTAAAACTAATGATGGTACTAATTACCAAACAACTATGCACTTAGATGGTGCTGATAATAGAGTTGGTATTGGTACTACTTCTCCTGCGGCTAAATTACATATTTTAACTGGAACATCTGCGGCAAATGGTGGTGTATTCCCGCAAATGAAGCTTAGTGATACTAATGGTACTGATGCTTCTAATACCATGGAGCAAGGATTTTCAGGTAATAATTTCTATTTTAAAAGAGCAGACAATGATGGAGATGTAAGATTTAGAAGAACTGATAATACCGATCCATTCCTTATTGATATGGCTAATAATGCTGTAGGCGTAAATGCAGAAGTAAGTGCATTTTCATCTTTAAGTGCTAAATTAGTAGTTGGTGGTAATCAAGTTATTAATACCAATACACCAATTTTATATTTAAGATCTAATGGTACTGGTAATGATTCTGATATAAGATTCCAAACTGCACTAAAATTAACAAATGGTGCAGGAACAACATTTGGATATATTGATAGTTCTGGTCATTTAGGATTAGGGACTGCTACTCCTAGTGCTAATGGAAGTAAGAAAACTTTGCACATTGACAGTAGCAGTAATGGTTCAGCTATAAGATTATCTCAAGGATCAAATAGCTCTCTTATAAGATATGATGATACCAATGGTATGAAAGTTGGTACAATTGCTGAGAAAGCTCTTACTCTTCAAACGCATGATACTGATGCAGTTCAAATATCAACTGCTCAAAACATGACTCTATTTGGACAAACATTTGCAATATCTGGAAATGAGCCTTATATTAAAGGAACAGGTACTGGTCATCTAAGAATTAAGCATACGTCAGGTAATACAATGTACATTAGACCAGATGAAAATGGTCAACTATCTTTCTTCGAAGGTAGTACTGGTGGTTCTATGTACATAATGACAAAAACACCAACCACAAATAATACAACAAATGATTCAACATCATTATATGTCCAAACAAGATCTAAAAAGTCAGATGGTACAGATCAAACATCAACTGCTAGAATAAGAGCAAGAACTACCGATATTGCTAATAATTATAGTGAATTATTATTTTCTGGTATGACAAAATATAGATTTAATGAAGACGTAGTTGTTGAAGGAAATCTTACAGTAAATGGAACACAAACAGTTTTAAATACTTCAACACTAACAGTTGATGATTTAAATATTACTGTTGCCGATGGAGCTGCGGATTCAGCGGCTGCTAATGGTGCCGGCTTAACGGTTGCAGGTGTTAATAAATCTTTACAATGGGATCATGCTAATCAATATTTTGAATTTAATGCTGAGGTATATTCTCCAGCTTGGATAGTTGGTACTACTGCAACTAAGGTCGGTAGAATTAAAAATAATTCTGGGGTATTTAACATTCAGGCTTATAGCGCTCGTGAAATTGGATTTGGTAATGATACAAATGGAGAACATGTAAGAATTGATGCTAATGGAAATGTTGGTATTGGAACCACTGATCCAGCATATCATTTAGATATCGATCCTGATGATACTGCCACAGCTATGAGAATTAAAGGCGATGGCCATGCTTCAGTAGTAATTGATAGAGCTTCTACTTCTTATGATTCGAATTTAAGTTTCCAAACTGCTGGAGCAACTAAGTGGAGATTATGGAATGATGGTGCAGATGATATATTACAAATACGTGATGAGGTAAATAGTGCTAATGTAATGACATGGGAAGCTGGCGGTAAGGTAGGTATTGGGACAGCCTCTCCAAGTTCTGTTTTAGATGTGGCTGGTTCAGCTGCGGTTTTAACAATTACAGATACAAGAAACCAAAACTTTACAGTAGGTGATACAATGTGTTCACTTGCATTTGATTCAGATGATGCATCTGGTAGCGCAGGAACTGCTAGTCACCCAAGAGCATTAATAAGTCTAGTTGCTGAAACTACTTTTGGCTCAAGCACAGGTCTAAGTTTTTCAACTAAACAAGACACTGCTTCGGCTCCTACTGAAAAAATGCGCATTAATACAGCCGGCAATGTTGGTATAGGTAATACCACTCCAGATGCTAAATTAGATATTAAAGGCGATTTTGAAGGTATTTACGCTCTTAAATTTACTAACACTAAAGGTACCGGAAAAGTTGGTGGATTTAGAAGCCATGGAACAAATGGTGAAGCCCTTACAATATATCAAGATGGCGCTAGAAAGCAAAGTTGGATAAGCGATGGCAGTATAACATTTTATGGTGATAGTGATGCTGAAAAAGTTGTATTTAAAGGTAATGGTAGAGTTGGTATTGGCGAAACATCGCCAGATAATATATTACATGTTACATCAACTGAAAATCTAGTAGCTAAGTTTGAAACAACACACACTGATGGAAACGCAAGAATATTATTTAAACCAAAAGATAACGGTGGTTGGAATATTGGTGGTAATGATAATGGTAACTTTACATTATATGATGTTGATGGTGGACAAAACTCTGTTACTGTAGAAACAGGTGCGGGTGGTAATACCCTTGTAGTTGATTCTAATTCAAGAATTGGTATTGGAACAGCAGCACCAAATGAAAAGCTAGTTGTAAGAGCCGGTAATTATGCAGCCAGTCAAGATGGTGGTATTGCGGTCCAAATGGGACCTGAAGGCAGTAGTCATTGGCAATCAGCATTTAAGATTAAGAGTGATGCCTCAGGAAATGCTAGAACAGTTATTGAAACTACAACAGGCGCGACTGGTGGACAAACCAATGATGCAATTCAAATTAATACAGGTGGTGAGGTAGGTTTCCTTAATAACATTGGTGTTAATATTGGTGGTAACCCAGCCCATAGAATACATGTACAAGAAACTGGAGCCAATAACGCTGCATTTTACATGACAGATAGTACTAGTTGGTTGAGATTAGTTCCTAACCTTGGTGGATCTGGATATAATTCATTATCTACAGCCGGCGATATTGGTATTATATTCTCTACAGATAATGATAATACCACAGATCATGCTACAAATGGTTTAGTTATTGCAGCCCATGCTCAATCCGCAGCAAAAGGATTGAAGATTATGGAAAGTGGTCGTATCGGTATTGGTACGGCAACTCCTGATAGAACACTTGAAGTTGTATTTACTGGTTCAACAACTGGTGCCAAATTTACCAGAGGAGATACAGCCGGTAATTCGTTAATTGAATTTGCTAATACTGGTGGTGTTAAAAATGTTATAGGTTTTGATTCTGGTAAAGCCGCTTACGTTGTTAGTACTGGTTCAACTGATCATTTAGTTATTAAAAATTCTACTGGTAAAGTTGGTATTGGTGGTGTAACTGATCCTAAAGAAGCTTTAAGTATTGGTAATAACATTAACTTCCATAATGGTGGACATAAATTAATTGCTTATAATTATAATCCTTCTGATAGTAATAATGCCACTGTTGATAATAAATATCCAGCAGCTTTAAGATATGATCCAGATAATGGTAGATTTAGATTTGAAATAGATGCTACTGCAAGAACTTCTGGGAATGCTTCAAGTCCTCAAACTTGGCTACAAGTTACTAAAGAAGGTAAAGTTGGTGTTGGTAATGGTACTGTTCCTTCTCATACTTTACAGGTTAAAGATTATGGTGTTGATTCAAATACTGTTAGCACTAGTGCTACAACTACAGTTTCAATATTTAATAATTTAAGCGCTACAACATTTAGATCTGCAAGATACAGTGTTCAAGTTAAAAATACCAGTGATAGTACATATATGATGACTGAAATCTTAATGATACATGATGGAACTGATGTTTACATTACAGAATATGGAACAATATTTACCGGAGCTGCAGCAGAGGCAACGTTTACTGCAGATATTTCAGGCGGAAATGTTAGACTAAAAGCCACACCAGCTTCAACTGATGCAATGACATTTAAAACCGTTTGTCATAGTATTCTGGACTAAAATGGTATAAATAGATATAATTAACAATTTAAACGGTGGAGAGTGAAACCGAATTATGGCAACTTACGAAAAGAACTTTAAAGTCAAAAAAGGTCTTGATGTTTCATCAGGATCTATCAACGTAACCAATGATGCAAATTCATCATCATATGCTGATTTAGCTATATTCCATACTGGTAATTTAGAAGTTGGTAGAATTGCATATACCGCTAATGATAATTTACAAATTGGTGGTAGTGCAGCAAATCATGCTGGGTTAAACTTTATTCAAAATGCTATTAAGCCAATGTCCGCTTTAAGCGAAACTAATAATGCAATTGATATTGGCGATTCAAATCATAAATTTAGATCTTTATACTTAACCACCGATATTGATGCTGGAAACTTTCAACTTGATGGTGGAGCGGTTAAAATTAGTACTGAAACTAATGCTAAGCCATTAGAAATAAGTCGATCGGGTAGCAGTGCTAGCCAAGTAATGAAAGTTGGCGTTGAAGATACTGCTGTTAAATTTAATTATATTGAAGATACTAACAATGAAGGTAGTGGAGCATTTGGTCAATATCAATTTATTTTAGGTGGGACCGAAGGCGAATCCAGTATAATTGGTTTAAAAATACAAAAAGACAATTTGACAGTTCCAGGAGACATTACAGTCGCTGGAGATATTAATGTATCTGGTTCTTTAAATACTACAAGTACAACCAATTTATTAGTTGAAGACAAAACTATAACTCTTAATAGATCTGATAGTGATTCATCAGCTACTGCTCATGGTTCTGGAATTATTATTCAAGATGCTGTTGATGCATCTACAGATGCTAGCATTTTATGGGATGCAACACCTGATGAATTTGATTTTAGTCATGGAATACAGGTCAATGGGGTTATAAGAGGTAGTGGTTCAGCAATAAGATATAATAATGATACTGGTCTTACCATAGACAGTAGTGGCGATCAACTTTTAGGCGGAGCCACTCCAATATTAGATATTAAAAGCAACCTTCAAACGTCGGTTGCAACAAAAACTGTTGCAGTTATTAGAGGACCCGGCAATCATTCGAATATAGTTGATAGGGTTGTCGCATTATCTTTAAAGCATAGTAGTGAAGGTAATAGTGGTGAATCGGGTAAAGGTTTTGATCTCATATCAAAATCTACTCAAGGTTTTGCTAATAATCCTTCGTTTATTATTGCTGAATCAAATGGACAAAAAAGAATACATATTCAAAATAATGGTGATATTAATTTTTATGAAGATACTGGAGCAACTGCTAAATTTCACTGGGATGCCGCTGATGAAAGATTAGGCCTTGGTACTACAACTCCATCATATGCTTTAGATGTAAATGCTGGTACATCCGATTGGCCAGCATTATTTAAATCAACTGATAATAAAGCAGGTATCATAGTTGCAGATAATGATACTACTGGATATTTTGGTGCTGAAAATGGCAATATTTTTATGGGGAAGAATGCTGGAACTCACGCCGATAATTTAAATGTTAAAATGGCTGAAACCAACGAAGTCAATATGATTAGAGTTGGTATTGGTACTACATCTCCTTCAACGGCTTTATCTATTCATAGACCAGTACACGTAACTCCAAATTCAACAACAGCAAATTTACATTTAGAAGATACTTCAGCATTAGGCGCTGGTAGAGGTGGTTCAATAGTATTTACTGGTGTATATACAGGAACTACATCTTTAACGGCTGGACCATACATCAAAGCATATAAAATGAATGCTACTGATGGTGATTATGGCTTTGGTTTAAAATTAGCAGTTAGAGAAAATAATAGTACTCAAAAAGTTGCATTAACAATAAATGATACTCAATTAATTGGTATTGGTACTGAGTCTCCAAGTGCTAAGTTACATGTATTTGATGGAAATATCGAATTACAAAGCCCAAGTGGAAGCGGAGGACGTTATTTTAGTTTAAATGCTACAGATACAGGAGGACGAGACTATAGGTTAATAAGTACAAACACTTCTCACGGAAGTCTCGGAGGTGGTAAGTTTGCAATATTGGATAACGATGTCAGTGGAAATGATGCCGCCAAAACAAGAATAGCTATTGATAATGCAGGCAACGTTGGTATAGGAACTACAACTCCAGCTCGTAAATTTGTTGTAAGAGATTCTGGCGCTCAAATGTCGCTTCTATCTGATACAAATGGAAGTTCAGTTATAAACTTTGGTGATACTGCAGATGATAATGCTGGTAGAATTCATTATAATAATGATACTGATGCTATGTTTATTAGAACAGCAACAGTCGATAGAATTACAATATTGTCTAGTGGCAATGTTGGTATTGGTTCATCAGATCCTACTCATGAATTACAGGTTGTTGGTAACCAAAGAATCGAAGGTCAATTAATGGTCGGAGATTCTGCATCTAGTAATGCACCTGCGACTGGAGCAGCGATTCATATTAAAAATACTGGTACTGGAGCTAGAATAAGAATAGAAGATTCAGATTCTAGTAATACATATTGGGATTTATTAGTAGATCAAGGTGATTCATTTGCTATTTACGAAGATAGTACTGAAAGAGTAACATTTAAAGAAGGCGGTAAAATTGGATTTGGCGAGGATAGCCCAACAGCTACTTATGAGTTTACAGATAATAATGCCAATGCGTTTTCAAATAATGCACATGCTTGGTCTCAGGCAACTTCTGATACACTAGCTGTTGTTAATACTAATAATGCTGATGGTGATAATCAAACTTCTATATACATGAGAACTAATGGTAATTCCGGAGCTGCTAGTGCTAGAATGATATTAAGAAATCTTAGTGGTGGTAATAGTTCATTACATTGGCAATTAAGAGACAATAATCATACTGATTATACTCAAGATAAAATGTCTTTAACTGGCGATGGTAAATTGACAGTTACTGGTAATGCAGAAATCCAAGGTGCTGACATTGACATCTCAAGTATTATTAGACATATTGGAGATACAAATACATACTTTGGATTCCATGGAAATGATTTGTGGAGAGTTGTTACCGGAGGTGTAGAAAGATTTGAAGTTGGAAATACAGGCGTAAGAGTAAATGATGGTGGTGAGGATTATGACTTTACCATTGAATCAAACAATCAGCCTAATATGTTTTATGTTGATGGCACTAATGATAAAATTGGTATCGGAACAGCAACACCTTCAGATATATTAACAATTAATGGAGATGCAAAATATATTGCTCACTATGATGGAACTAATTATGCATTTAAATTAGGTGCTGATAGTTCTGGCGATGGTTTGATTGCATTATATAATAGTTCCGGCGTAGAAAAAATTAAACTGTATGGTGAAGCTAATTCAAATAGTTATATTAATGCAGATGGAATGAATTTTGGTGTTGGAACTAGTTCACCTACAGCTAAGCTTCATGTATATGATGATAGAGATATTACAGCACATCCAGAGAAAAAAGGTATTAGACTAGCAGAATCTAGTGGAGATTGGTTATTATCCCTTGGTATATCTGGTTTAACTAATACTGGATTTGCAATTAGAGATAATGCATTAGATACATATCCATTTGTTATTAGAGAAACAACGGGTAGAGTTGGAATTGGTACTACACAACCTGCAGCAAAACTTGATGTTGAAGGAGGAGCTACCGGTACAACAGATGGCAATACTGCTACCGCTGCAATATTTAGAGCGGGTAGACAAAATTTTATTTTACAAGATGAAAGAACTGCAGATGGAAGTGATTGGAATGACTGTACTTTTAAACTAATAGCTCAAATTGATAGCACTAATCATCAATCAATTGATTTTGTAAACGATACAAACTTCGCTGAACACATTGATATAAGATGTGGTAACCAAGTATTTAATAGTAGATTTACTTCAGATAGTAAACTTGGTATTGGTACTACATCTCCTGCAGAAAAGCTTGATGTTGCTGGTAAAGCTAGGGCCGCAACATTCGTAGCTGATGATAACGAAATGCTTCAAAGACAAGTTGATGGATGGACCGCTGGCAATCGGTTACATGATATTATATATTCACACTATCAATCGAATATTGGTGATTATGTTTATCTTAAAGCCGCAGGCAATAGCACGAGTGGTCATGGAATAATCGTAGTTGCTGATAACGCAACTTATATAGGTTCAGACAATCTTGAAACTGGATCTGTAGCCAACAACGCAGCAACACCTATTACAAATACTCATGCTGTAATTAAAGCCAATTCTTATTTTAATGGTAACCTTGGTGTTGGAGTTGATACCGGATTAGACCATTGTATTCATTTAAAGAAAGATAATCCTGTTATTAGAATACAGGAAGGTGATGTTACAAATGGATATGCAGACATAAGATATAATAGCACATCATTAAGACTTAGATCAAGAGCTGACACGGCCCATGGTTCAATTAGGTTTGAAGGTAATAACGGAACAGATACAGTTGAATACGCAAGATTTAAAAATAATGGTAATTTTGGTATAGGTGTTACTGATCCTTCTCATAAACTTGAAGTAAATGGATCATTTGCTGCAACAACTAAATCTTTTGATATTGAACATCCAACTAAAGAAGGAAAAAGATTACATCATGGCGTTTTAGAGGGACCTGAGCATGCGGTGTATGTAAGAGGAAGGTCTTCTAATGGCATTATTGAATTACCAGATTATTGGACTGGTCTAGTACATGAACATTCAATAACGGTTCAACTTACTCCAATTGGAAAATCCTCAGACTTATATGTAAAAGATATTATTGATAATACTATTGAGGTTGAAGCTGATTGCGAATATTTCTACTTTGTTCAAGCCGAACGTAAAGATGTAGAAAGATTTGAGGTTGAGTATGACGGTAGCGTATAATCCAAAATTACCAAAGGGATTAAAATTTTACTTTGACGTAAATAATCCTAAGTGTATTGCCAACCCAGGAAGTACTACAATAGCTAGTGGATCGGGATCTACAAAACTAAATTGCTTGGTTAGTAGTTTACAATTACAAGCTAATGATAGTACTAATACAAATATGACATTTGTAGAAGATAATGGGAGCTATTGTTATAATCAAGTTGGTACAAATGGTGGAGTCCCAGGGTGGACAAGTACAACTAATCTTACAAGAGTAGATAGTTATACTTTTATATGTTGGTTTAAATATCAATATGGTTCTTCATATCAAAGAGCAAATAATATATATGGTGGAGGATTTGCCTCAAGGACTTCATTTTATTTAAGTCCAAGTGGCACAAGCTCATCTCATGGATATTTAAGACATTCGGATATTGGGGGAGATAATGGTTATTCGCGTACTGCAAATTATGGAGCAAGCGATGGTGAGTGGCATATGTTTGCCACAACTGATACTGGAGGAGATGGTAACCAAACTACTAAGCTTTACATTGATGGAGACTTAGAGCATACTAATTCTAGTAATGCTAGTCATGATACTCCAGATGGAGATGGCCAGGTTGTTTGGGGAAGTTGGAGTGGAGGTTATGGAAATTTTGGTGGTAAAACAAATTGCTTTATGTATTTTGAAAGAGTTTTAAGTGATGCTGAAATTAAAGATGTTTATAATTCATTAAAGGGGAGATTTGCATAATGGAAGATTTAGTTTGTCCATGGACATGCCCAACTTGTGGTTTACCGTCTTTACTAGAAGATGGTAGTTGCTCTAATGATCAATGCGAGGATTATGAAGAGTGATTGGTAATTCAATAAAACTTCATCCATCAATTTGTTTTAATTTTGATGCATTGAATCCTAAGTGCTACCCTGGATCAGGTACTTCATTTACTGAAATGGTAAGCGGCGAAACTGGTACAGTAAATACTGCCAATGGTGGTTCTATTTCTATTGATAATACTTTAGGGTCAAATCATTTAAAATTTGCCAATCCTAACGCCGTAGCAAGAACCGCATATATTTCTTTTCCTGTAGATATTATTAGTAATAGCGGAGGAGTATTTGTCCCATTTGGATCTCATGCTACCTGGAATTGGTGGCATTATTTTCAAGATGCTGGATCAGTAGATCATCCAAACTTTGGTTGGGAAACTGGAAGTAGCTGGGACGGTGATGAGGGTTTTGTTTTTGGAACTGGATATGGAACTGACGGACCTAGATGGGGTATTGACGATTCTTCATATACAGTTTTTAATGAAACTGCAGCTAATACTGGAGATTATAGAACTAATGAATGGCAAAATTATTGTGTAACATTTAATGGAAATGTTACAAACGGTGTAAAAACTTATTTAAATGGTGAATTAGTAGATGAAAGAGGTGTAGGATCTACAAATAAAGTTATACCAGCTACTAACACTAATAATTTATTTATTGGAGCCACTAATAGTAGAGGTGGTAATTGGAATGGTTATATGGATATTGTACAAATGTATGAATCAACTTTAAGTGCCGAAGAAGTGCGCCAATTATATAATGCCTATAAAGGAAGGTTTGGATTATCATGATAGTAGGTAATAATGTATCAAATGCTAACTTAGAATTTTGGTGGGATATGGATAATCGTAAGTCTTGGAAAGGAAAACCTACTACCAATTTGGCTTATCATCGACTTCCAAAAAATGATTTAAAAAGTCATTTGGCATTTCATGAATATAATACTGATACTACATTTAATGATAATCACCCAGGGAGATTGGTTATAAACTCTGCCGATGGTGGAACAATAGGTTCTAATATTAATACTGGTGTGAATAGTGGTAATTGGCAAGTAACTCATCATGGTTATTGGAAATGGGACTTTGAAAAGAAAAAGCCCGTGTTTTATATGAATGATGTAGATGCTCAATGGAAAGCAAATAGCTTTGGACTAGGAAATAGTTTTAATGATTATAGTTTAAGTGTTGGAGATACATTTTCTCTTTCTTGGGATCAATGGACCAGTAGAATCGATAAAAATGCTAGGGCCGGTGTTTATATGAGAAATACCAGCGACAACAATGGATTCCATGCTGGACAAGCTTCAGGATCTACTGCATTTAACACGGTTCCTTATAAATGGCAAAGAGTATATCATACATTTACAGTACCTGCAAATATGAATATGGATCATAATCTAAGTATTTATTGCTATGGTCATTATACTGGTAGAGGCGTTGTTAAAATGGATAATTTACAATTTGAAGTTGGAACACCTTCATTTGTTGTACTTGGCGCTGATGGAAATCCAGCACAAACAAGATCTTCAACAGATAGTTTGGTTGATTTAACTGGAAAAAACACAATTACAGTAAATCAATTTAATTATCAAAATGATGGATCATTTAATTTTTCTGATGAAAACGATTATGCCAGTGTAAGTGGTACTTTGCAATCATTAAATGGTAATATTACTATGATGGGTTGGTTTAATCAAGGGACAAGAAATGGACCTCATCAAACAATAGTATGTACCAACACCGGTTATAGACAGGGTATGAAACTTATGAGTGCATACCATACTCAAGGAGGCGCTTTTTGGGTAGCTAATTCCGATGGAACAGATAGTACTATAATTAATACTGGTGGTGGTACACTAGAAAACGATGGTACGCACCATATCGCAGCAACAAGAAATAGTAGCACTGGTGCTTTAAAAGTATATCTTGATGGTGTGCTTGTAAACTCGGGAACTGGAGTAACTGGAAACGTGTCTAATAATAGTACCACAAATGCTAGAATTGGATTAGATTATCATTCCGGAGGTTACGGGGCAAATGCTACATATTATGATACAAGAGTATACAGCAGAGAATTAAGTGCTGCTGAAATTTATAAAATATATAACTCAACTAAATCTAGGTACGTATAAATAGTATAATAAAACCTAAGGGAAATATTTATGGCTTTAACTGATAAAGCTATTTTAATAACACCAAATGATGGAGCTGCTGTTGGCAGTGATCCAAAGATCGCATATGTTGGTGCTGATGGAAGCTCAAGCGATACAATTACTTTAGAAACTCAATTTGATGGTAGTAATACTACTTTGAGTTTTGAAGGTAGCGCTGGCCAGTTATTTTCTATAACTAATGATTTATCAGATACCATTTTTACAGTTGGAGATATCTCAGGTGTTCCTTCAATTGAAGTTGATGACGATGGCGAAATAAGATTAGCTGAATTTGGCGGGAAAGTTGGTATTGGTACAGCACCACTAGCAAAACTTCATATTCATGAAGAGGTTGACGGAGAATTTCTAGGGTTATTAGTTTCAAATAGAAAGCATTATGGATCTGGTACTGGAACAAATGAAACAGCTGCAATTGCTTTGGCGCTTAAAGAAAGTGGTAATGCAACTGATAGAATTTTTGGTAAAGTTGATGTAAAGACCAATGGAGAAACAGATTCATCTCATGGTACAATGCAGTTTTATGTTAGAAGTAGCGGTGTCGTAACAAAAAGAATGTCCTTAACAAATGATGGTGCTTTGAATATCGATGGTGGACTAACAGCATCAACAGTTAATACGGGTCAGGGTGCAACTGAAGTTCACATGATGAATCAACATGTAAGAACAACAGATTCACCAACATTTGCAAATTTAACACTAACTGGTAATTTAACAATAACTGGAAACATTGATTCTTATAATGTTACAGATTTAGATATAACAGATAAAACAATTACTGTTGCCGATGGAGCTGCAGATTCAGCAGCTGCTGATGGAGCCGGTTTAATTATTGATGGTGCTGATGCATCACTAACTTGGGACCATAGCGATTCTAAATGGTCAATGAATAAGTCATTACAATTTAAT
>Ga0213868_10003133_pt1 | contig 15555 bp, 12 predicted proteins | sample PICome_9_FD_160087 | JGI IMG/M metagenome (GOLD analysis project Ga0213868, IMG submission 160087) | Coastal seawater microbial communities near Pivers Island, North Carolina, United States - PICO127 | ecosystem: Environmental > Aquatic > Marine > Coastal | place: USA: North Carolina...
GTCTAAAATGTTTTTTTTTTTTTTCCCTCTCAGATGGTGGAACTATAGACTGTTCAACTGGTCTTTACAATCCTGAGCTTGCATACACCTGCCACAATGGTTTTATCCGTTCTGCTCTGTTAGGGTGCAATGTGATGCTCACTGATCATGGTCCAGGTTATGGAGGTTTCTGTGTAGTACCTGGAAGTCACAAGAGCAACTTTAAAATGCCTTCTGGTATGGTTGACGGAGAAAAGTATAAAGAATTTATAATTCAGCCCACAACAAAAGCTGGGGATGTTGTTTTGTTTTCAGAAGGTACAGTTCATGGCGCAATGGCATGGACACAAGATACGCAACGAAGAGCTTGTCTTTATCGCTTTTCTCCTTCGACTAATGTTTACGGGCGATCATACTTTACTGAAAATGGCAAATGGCCGGCCAAAATGTACGAGGATTTGTCAGATGCCCAGAGAGCCGTATTAGAACCACCATATGCAAATAGATTGGATCGTCCTTTGATTCGTGATGACGCAGAGACAGTCGAAGTGTCGTCCCGAAATGCGGTAAAGAAAGAACACGATCAAAAATTATTTGGCACGAAATACTTTTAAAGAACAAATAAAAATTTAGTTTTGAAACGTGTTTAATGTAATAATAATGTACGAGATGATTGTTTTGTTATATCGGGTTCAGTCCGTGCAAGATACGTCATCAAGGACTCCCAAAGTTTCAGTTCCTCCTTGTCGAAATCATTGCCAGTGTCGTCCTCTTTGCGTAGTTCCGATATTCTGTCGATTCCTTGCCTTACGAGAAAGTTTTTTTGTATCAAAATAGCGTCTACGCTCTTTTTTTGCTCGAGTATACGACACAACATAGCAAGCGCCATCTCACGTAAATCACTGTCAACGTTAGAATTAATAAAATGAGAGGCAACATATTGAATTGCCGACGAAAAGAAATTCACTCTGGTAAAATCTGCAGTATCAGAAGTAACCAATGCTTGTAAGAAGAATAGTGATTTTCTTTTCAATGTAACAGTTGATCCTACGTTGTGGTTGATTTTGTTAATGTTCATTCCCAAACCAGATTCGATCATATTTTTTCCATCTTCATTCATACAATAGATTGCTTCAGCCATATCATGATTACGAACACAGCAAGACATTGCCTGTATTGCTTTTTCTTGAATAGTAGAACTAGCATTGGGTGACACCTCAAAGTATATTGACAGAAGTTTTGGAATGTTGCCCTGTTCAAGCATCAGTAATTGGACCGACGGATTATTCTGACACATTGTTCCAAGAATTCCTAGACAAGCCGCGCGTATCTGATGAGGTACATAAGTCCTTTCGCTAGCGCAGCCAATCAAAAATGACAGTCCCCCCATGGCAGCAAATGATCGGGCAAAGTCAATCTGTTCGACTATGTCCTGTAACTCGAGCAGGATTGTTTCAGTATGCTGCAAATCATGGACATTTTTGCCTGCCATGACATCATCTAGATAACCCACCAATTCTTTTAAAATCGTTTGCATTCTTTTGCCTTCGTCTATGATTCCGTTCTTCATGACTTCCTCTAGGAAGGCAATATCGTCCTTTGACATTTGTTTAAAATTTTCTGATTCTTCACTGGGAACAGTTCCATCGACGTATTTCAGTGACCATTTAAGAAGACCCAACCACGCGTCGTTATCTTGTGTTTCTGACATGATGAATATGTGCAAGGGAAGAGTAAAAATTTGAAAGTGAAAGCGGTTGAAAGGAAATATATGGAAGAAACCAACATCGACTGTCTTCTTTCGAGATCCGCGTGATACGCGACAGTCGCGGGCGGAGCACGAGAAATCTCCCGCATTTTTTGCTGTACAAATTATGAGCTCCATGAAAAAAATGAATGGAGGGGCTGAAAGGGCTAGGATAAAACAATGAGAGGGGGCTAGGGGTTTACTTCGTGTAGGGTGTCATCCTTGCTCCTTGCGTAAAACTTCTTTCACTCTCCAGTTAATTTTAGGGCAACTAAAAAAGTGGGCAGAAACTTGTATCATTTAATAAGAAATGACCGACAACGAGAACGTCAAAGCTTCAAGAAAAAGGAGTAAGAACAGCGAAGCTCTGTCGATGTATAAAGACTGGGAATTTGTGAAGTGGGAGCATTCTAATAAACCTGGGACTCCACATCGATATTTTCAAGATGTGTACACCGTTCGTCGAAAAGTAAATGGATTGGGAGGCGAGCAATGCTACGAACAGGTTGTTCATCGACATGCGAATGGTTTGGTAATTGTCACAGCTGGAAACACTATTTCAGCTGTGTTGCGGAACTTAAACAAATATTGCGATCAAGTGGCCATTTCGACTTTTATGTTCCATTTGAACACCTCGGATTCTCCTATAAGTGTAGGAGGTAAACGAAAGAAAGCAAGAAAAATGAAAAGTGGTCAACTTCAAAGCGAAACAGTTCAACCGGATGATATTCTCGCGACTGTGCTGCTGAATAATGGTGAGAGTATAGAACTGAAGTGCTGCGTAGCAGGGACATTACTGGAAACCAATATCAACTTGGCTGCTACAAAAGATGATCTAGAATCGCAACAACGATGCAATTCTCTATTAGAAAATGACCCTTTAATTGACGGATATCTGGCCATTATTTTACCATTGGGAGATTTTCCTTCATAGTATGTAATTATTATATAAAAAATTATAAAATTCAGTTATAAACATTTGAACTGTACCTACTACTTAGTTGGATCTGAATTGCTTCGATTTCTTTCCATATTTCCGACTAAAATCTCGTCTATCTGAATTCCGACTCCAAGAGGATGGAAAATCCTCAACTTTTAGAGTCTGCAAATTGCACTTGTTATCGAGATTCAGTATGTCACATAACTGGGCAGGAGTCAATACATTTTTCAGTAAAGATAAAACGACAGGGCTAAAGTTCCCAGATGATGTACAAAATTTCAAAGCCCCTCGAATCAGAGCCACTTTCTCGTCATCGCTGCGACAAGCGCGGTCCACTACTTTGATGAAGAAATTAAACGTGAACTTATCGGGTTCAACATTATTATTCTGAAAGAGCAGCAGTGTTTCGGTCCCTATACGAAGAGCGTGTCGTCTACTTATGTCATCCACGGGCACGAGCGAACAACAACAACGAAGCGTGTTATTGTAAGTTACAAGATCTGAATAAAGCCCCATAGATGTTACTTCGTCTAAGATTTCTTTGGCTGCGTATGACTTCTTTTGGTTATTATCATCGTTGGCAATCGCACGTAGAACTGAGTTGTAAGTACCAATATCTGGTTTTGTATTAAATCCTTTTTCTTGAAAGTCATGCATCTGCCTCAACAAAGCCATAGCTCTTGTGGAACATCCTCTGGTACCATTATTGGACCACGCTTTGATACAAAGTGCAAAATGAACTGTCGTCGGTCTGACACTTTTATCCCCTTCTTTGCATAGATTTATCATCCGATGCAATAAATCTTCTGCCTTTGATGCAGAGTTTGGAAGACTACATCGTGACCAAGCATTCATAACAGCACCAAATGTTTTTGCATTAGGTCGAAACGATTCATCGATTGCACTCAGCTCTTCCATTAGGTCCAGTATTGCCTCAGCGCGAGTTGGCCCATCTAGATCAGAAGACAATGCCCAAGCATGGATAACTGTTGTAAACGATACAAAAGTAGGTTTCTGCCTGAAATTACCATTGTGAAAGTGGTCTTGCATCTCCTTCAAGAGCATCTCTGCGCGACTAGCAGCGTATTTATCACCGGTTTTGGCCCAAGCATTCATACAAATATTGTATGATATTGTATCAGGGGTGGCATTTTGTTCGTGCGATTGCATTTCTTTCAACAGTGCTTCACACCGTTTTGCATTACTCACATTGTTCGGTTTTTCTTGTGCATATGCATAAAGTAACGCATTGTATGATACAGTATCTGGGTATATGTTTACTCTTTTCATCTTGTCAATAATACCTTGTATTATGTGTATGGCTCGTGATGTATCATCTGTCTTGGATACACCGTCAAGAATTAGGTTGAATATTTTAACACTTGGCTTCAAGTGACAAATATTTATCTGTTCCATTCGGGACAAAAGAGGTAGTGAAAGAGCAACGAATTGATTAGAATCCAGTCGTTCTTTAGTTTTCAGTATGAATGATTCAATGACAGGCAAGACGTCCCAACTTTGGCTGCATTTTGACAACGATTCCACCTCAGATATTAAACGAAACACCAATTTTGAGCCATTCATAAAGCATGTAAGAGAATCACAGCCAACCCAATAGTTGATGACATTCTTCGTCATTTTATAGTCTTCTAGGTTCATACATCCTAGTACTCGTTCTTTAAGTAAATAGTCAGTGAAAGTGCTGGATGCATCAAAAGTTAGAGGGCCTTTAGACAGGAATTGTGTTGTTTTTCGATCAATATTGGCATGTGCACCTTGCAAGACATTCGAAGTGCTAGTATTGGCATCTCTTAAACTTATTCTATACACACATCGTTGCTGGTTATTCGAGTTTGACGAAAATAATGATAATCCTACAGAAGAAAAATAATTAGACTTTGAGTTGAATCGGAACCGCAGTAAATACCTGCAACCCCGCATAGATGATTGCAATGAAAAAGACAGTTGATCAAGCCAGACAGGAATTGTTGAGCATAAACAACTGTGTAGAAGCGCTCTGGAGCTACTTTAGTAGTCGATGGACGTAAACGTGAAAAAGAAAAGGGAAAAAACTGCACTCATTTTTTTGGAGAGTAAGTAATTTTCGACTGTCGACCCAACGAAAAGCATTCCTTGATGAATGAATCAATGTTTACATTCATATGAATCAATTGCTATATTATGCAAGTAATTTGATTTTAGTTGGATGAAATATTTGGACGAGGCATTCAGGTACATTCAAAATGCTTCTTCGTAGTCATAATAGAGGACTTACATTTTCCATGATGCATGTCATTGGTCAGCAATGTCTGAATCAATCATACAGTAATATGAAACTAGAAAAAAATTGACAAGCATTATTTTTATTCAATTTCATTCAATATATCATGCCACCAGTTTGGTATATTTGCGGTGACATCGATCCCAAATTCATCTATACGTAAAGACGATGCATGGAGAAAAAACTTATTTTCGAGTGATTTCCCTGGATTTGACAATTTCTCATGAATAAAAACCTTTTCAGTTCTATCATCATACAAAGTATCAAGAAATATAGGTCTACCTAGACCTTTGGCACAATGTACTCGCACTTGATGTTTTCGTCCGGTTTGTGTTTGTACGAGGAGTTGTAATGCCTTGTTGTCTGGATACCTCTTTATAACCTTGTAGGTCGACAATGCTGGTCTACCTCCAACTTCTAGATCAATCTGGCCTTGATCAATCTGATTTGACTCGTCAATGCATGATTTCCATGGAACAAGAGCGACGTAATTCTTATCAACCGAACGCGTAAAGAAAGCTGTGACAAGCTTACAATGCATCTCATCAGTTTTTGCCAATACAATGGCTCCAGAAGTCCCGCGATCAATACGATGAACTACACCTAAGGCTTCGTTATTCAAAGTTGACAATTGTATCCCTAGCTCCAATAGAATATCAACCAAACTTAAATCAAAATGATTGTCTTCTCCCTTTTGAGCATCGCTGAAATGTTTCAGCTTCTTCCTACTGATCTTTCCATTTGTCGTAGTTTTGCTGTGAAATAAAACCATCCCAGATGGCTTATTTATTACTATCAGGTCGTCATTTTCAAATAAGATCTCGAGATCATCTGAAAACTTCTTTAACGCATCAATCTGTTGAATGGCCGTATGATTCTTTGATGGACGCCTCGAAAGAGTATTCAGCAACTTTCTCCGCTTCGAGCCTCCTAACTTTTTGGAATATCGCTGAGCTCTATCAAGAACTTGAGCAGCACAAGCTTTGTAAAAGTCTTGATCGTCTCCGGGATATTCGGATGCTGCGTTCAAAACAGAAAATGTGTTGCAAAAAGTAACAATATCTGGACTAAACTCCATTTCATCGGAAATAGCCTCCCATGTACAGTATAGATTCCATGCTAACAGTGACGCATCTGAATTACTTTTGTGCAAAGAGCAAGATCCAATCACAGCATTTAATATCCCAGCTGCTTGCCCTTTGTTATTTTTGGTGGCTTGGAGAGATGCAGAGACAATGTCATCTGCAGAAAATTTTCCATAGATGGAAGGAGCAATTCGAATGACACCATCTGTTTCTCCATTGGAATAAGCTTCTTCCAAAAAATTCGGAAGAGTATCAATTGTAACTTGATAATTATCACTTAAAGAGGAAGCAAACGCACGAGTTTTTACGCCAAGTTGCCGCGCAGAGATCATGAAAGCGTGAGTGCATCTGACAAAAGTAAAAATCATGATTGATTTGGAACGAAGCATTATGCATGAGTCTGTATAGGAAGAATAATAATACTGCTCTGAGAAGTGTGCACAGTTAATCAATCTGAAAGCTTTCCATGTATATATGTGCCTGTACGTAAAAGTGTTGTGAGATTTTGTGTCGTTGTGTGGAGTGTGTGGAAGTAGGAAAGGAAAAGGAAAGATAGAACTGCTGTTACCCTAACCCTTGCCAGCATCCATTTTTTGCCAACATTTTTTTCATGTCGCATGGTCGCATGGTTGCATTTCGCATTCGACGCAGAACAAATCGCACATCACACCACCAACAAATATCACACATATACTGTTCGAAGATATATATAGATTGAAGCGATATGACGGTGAGATTTGCAATAGATTTCGACGATCGAAGGTTCATGTTCGGGGCTTTACTGCTTTTGCATCTGTTTAATGTGTCCATGGTTATGGCTGTCGGAATCGATAGCTTTCCAAACTGCTTTGTCGAAAGACCAAGATTCATAGGTGATGGTTCATGTGATGGAGGTGAATATAACACAGTTGATTGTGGATATGATGGAGGGGATTGCTTAGAGTTCAATCGTCTGTACCCAAGTTGTAGCGCTGAATATCCGTTTTATATTGGAGACGCATATTGCCATGGAGGAAATTACAATACAATAGAATGCGGGTACGATGGAAATGACTGTACTGAATTTAATAGTTTGTATCCGAGGTGCAAAGTCGATGAGCCATGGAGAGTCGGAAATTCTGTATGTGATGGAGATGGTTATAACTCCATTGCATGCGGTTTTGATGGAAATGATTGTGGAACTTTTAATACTTATTATCCAACATGTAATGTTGAATACCCCGAATATATCGGAAATGGACTTTGCGAGTTGGGGGAATATAACACTGAAGCTTGTGGTTTTGATGGTGGAGACTGTGATGCATATAATGGGTTCGTTTTACTGTATCCAGGTTGTGTTTCTGCTTCTGGAAACTTTTCATTTGTTGGCGATGGAACATGTAATGAAGAATTCATTGTTGCCAACCCAGATGAATGCGAACTTAAAGATAATGCTTGCATGGGTTTCAATATTGAATACCCTCAGTGTAAAGTCGATTTTCCATTTCTTTTAGGCGATGGAAAATGTGATGGAGGATCATACAATACCGAAGATTGCAATTGGGATGGTCTTGATTGTTTCTTGGAGCAATATCCTTCTTGTCATGTAGATATATCCCAATTTCTTGGCGATTCTTTATGCCAAGCTTTTGGAAATTACAATACAGAGGAATGTAATTTTGATAGTGGAGACTGTGAAGATTTTAATGCAAGATATCCTGATTGTAAAGTGGACCTGCCTTATCAAGTAGGAAATAGGGTTTGCAATGGAGGAGCATACAACACTCCTCAATGTGGATACGATGGCGGAGACTGCTCGTATAGTGGCTGCATAGGTTGTTCAGGCCGCTCTGGTTTGTTTGCTTTTGTAATTTTTCTCGTGTCTAGTTTGTTCTTATAAAGCTAAAACTATTTTGAACATCATAGAAAACAAAATAGATACTTACTTACTTAGATATATCATTTGCTTTCCGCTTCTTTTCGCCTCCAAACTTCTTCCGTTCAGCATTGACGGCATTGAATTTAGCATTTTTATACCTAGATACAAAATTATCGACTTTGAACTTCCTTTTGCATCCAGCGTAATTCATATACCTGATCTTTCCAAAAATCGGTCTCTCTTTCCATCCCATATCATGGATTCCCATTATGCTCCAACCAACTCCTGTAAATCCATTTGGATCGTTGCCATCAAGAGCAAAACGATCATTTAAGTATAGACCGATACGAAGAGCCACTGCAGGAGATTCGGTCCATTCCAAAATCTTTTTGGCCCAATACATTCGCAACTTCGATAATAAAAGTGAGAGGTATCAAGTATTTTTTAACAATTTGGTGACGAGAGAGCAGATATTTCACTTACAAATCCATGCATTTGACCTTCTGTAACAAGTTGCAATTGTGCCGCATTCCATAAATCGTCATGAGTTTCAGCATTTACAAACTCATCCAAGTCATATACGTAATCCCTTTCATCAGACGTATGTAACTGTAAACTTTCTTGTGCCCACTCAGCAGCGCTACTAAGATCATCGTAATTGGATTGAGAGTAATAAACAAAGTTATCGGATAGCTCTCGTCGAACAATTCCTGTTTCCAAGTTAGAATCAAATGTGGAACAATACAGACATTCACCATCAAGTGTGATGTTACTTACCCTCCTCGATATAAGATGCTGTTCCATTGGGATGCTTCTTTAGAGCTCTAACTTCGAGTGCTAGTTTTTGGAAAGAAATATGACCATAGTTGATCCATGGCGAAAGATTCGAACAAACGTTTTTATAGTTGGGGTCATTACGAAGAGTGTCAAAATTCTTTAAACCCTCAGTCGTGCTGTTACAAAACTCATGAAACCGTTCCATCGCAAATTTATGTCCCGGCTTAGCCCAGGAAACAGGCTTGACATTTGTATCCATATCAAGAAAGTCAACACAAGATTTCCAATCAATAGGATCATTTGTAATACAATCTTTATGATTTCCTTGAAATTCTGGAAAGTGTGTCAAGAAATCTGGTAACAGTTTGTTGATTTTCGGACGAAGAGTTCGCGCTCCTACCTCTCTCTTTGGAGATGCAAACCATACTGGAACAACATTGTGTGCATCAATCTGAATAAGTGGTATATTTGATTGATCGAACAGAGGTGACGCCTGATTTTCCATCCAATCTCTGAAATGACGAATTGGGCTCATATCACAAACTACTGCTATGGCATCATTACGAGTGTGTTCGTACACTTGAGTTCCTACTTCAGTGTGTGAGTTTGGTTTCAGAACTTCAAAGGGCACATGTTTCTCTTGCAATTCTTCTTCAACCATCTGAAGACCCCCGATAAGAAACTGCCCATGTCGCTCAGTCTATGGGTAAGAGAAATACGAATTTCAGTGAGATTGTATGCATGACATAGTAAACTAAAGTAAAAATTGTGAACGCACCATCTTCATTTCGCTGACCTTGGGAGGCATCTGATCACTTGATTTCGGAAGCACTGGAGGCAGGACGTAAAAGACCTTGAGTGGGACACCCTTTTTCTTCGCTAAGTATTCTCCATACAACAATGCCCAGTTGTCGACCGTTCGCATGTCTCGTTGCATCCAATAATAGACAGCATTTCCGTTCTCCTTTAAGACACTAGTATGCTTTGTAAGGAGCTTAGTGCGCTCTTTATTCATAAATGATGGTACGAGATCGTCTGACACATGGTGCACAGAGGATTCTGATAGCGTCTCTTTGCTCTTGGCTGACATTATTGATCGTTTTTGGATTGAATTCTTCGTAAGAATCTGAAAATAACAAGGCTCGCGATGAAAGTTGAGCAAAACGGGACGAGACAATTTTGTGCCGAACGCGACGACTCTTGAGGCAGTCAATAAAGAGTTTACAAGAATGATTCCAGACGATGATAATCTTCGCATTCAGATTGATCTGATGTGAACGACCGATGATCACTGATCCAAGGTCACAGGTCACTGATCTCTAATCATTAGTGGGTAGAGGGTAGAGCTTTCTTATCCATCAACATAGAGGGTAGAGTTAATTACCAGTTACCACAATCCACAATTGGTAACCATCGAAAATACGAGTAACGAGTAAACACTAAAACAAAACACAACACTGTAGATCAGAAATTAAACACAATAGTGAGAAAATAAAAGATTGATCATAATATATGTATAGTTGCCATTTATAGTGAGGGATTTGCATTCCATCTAATAATCAGACAGATAAGGCAGCGCCTAGAAGTAACAAGACCCTTCCAAATGCACTCAAATAGTATCTGAAGGAAATCTCTCTTGAAGGATTGATAACGAATCCAGAAAAAGGGATGAACATCATTTCTCCTACATTTGCTCCAAAAATGATAAGTCATACAATTTATATCCTTGAATATGCTGAATCTGTATCTATTGTGACAATTTTCAGCCTGGAATTTGTTGCTAGGATATTTCATTTTCTGATAAATACAGTTGTGTTTATGTTCCAACGGAAAGTCCTGTATGTCATTTACAGATGATCTTTGATGGCATATTTGATTCAATAAAGCTTGAGAAAGTTGTGACATGGCATGATTTTGACAATGACTTCGACTGATGGTGGACTCTCAAAGTTTCTCATATTCGGATAACTGCAGCTGAATATTCCTTATTATGCAAAGCAAATGCAATTATGCCAAGAATCCTCCAACCATGTTGGTAATCTCTAGTGAGGTTTTCAATTCGATAGGAGTCTGGCCTACAACAACAATCAACAATTTTGACAGTAAAGACTGTCACATGGTGCGAATTCAAAAGGAATGTCATTTTGAAAATATCGATCTATATTCCTTAACAATACTTACTTAGTTAATTATGTTTTCTCTGTATATAGGCGCCAGTAAATATGTGCGTTTATGGCGCATTCATGCTTGCTCGAAACATCGAGACGATTTAAAGGTTGAAAATCAAGTTCTGTCCTTGACCATGTATTTTCTGGACCAACTTAGGATGAAGTAATACATGCAAGTTGCAATCAAAAAATCAGGCTGTATGCATTAACTATTCTTCAGAGCACTTAATCTGTTTATGTGCGCTAGTACTTGAATGCATTTGTGGTGCGTTCGTGGGAACTCAAACTTGGAGATCAAATAGAATGTCAAGATCGACGAGTTCTAGCTATCATCGACCATATTTTTTCTGGAATGAAGTATCACGTGCCAATTAGATCCAAGAATAGACAACTGATCCTGAACTATACTCCAGAACACTTACTCTCTATATGGAGATTACTTTTTGAGACATATTGATGATGCTTGCATTGACACTCGTCATTGTCGAGACGAGTTCTATCCTGGACCATTTTCCCAATGTTGAAAGAAGTAATGCATGGTAACTGGGATCAATTGAAAGACCCGAATTCATACAATATACTTCAGAACATTTAACCATCATATACATGCTTGAATCGCGATATATTGATGATGCTATCGCCGACGTCCGTCGTGGTATGTACGAAAGAATTGGATTCCTAGTTCTATCCTGGACCATTTTCCCAATGTTGAAAGAAGTAATGCATGGTAACTTGGATCAATTGAAAGACCTGAATTCCTTCAATATACTTCAGAACATTTAACCATCCTATGCATGCTTGAATCGCGATATATTGATGATGCTATCGCCGACGTCCGTCGTGGTATGTACGAAAGAATTCGAGGCCGAGTTCTATCCTGGACCATTTTCCCAATGTTGGAAGTTTGAGTATTTGAAATTGGAACTGAGATCATGCAGACAAGACACAGCAAGACACAAGTCAAACACATCATATTCAATTTGATACTGTTAAAAGGATGCCGAAATCAAATTTTACAAGGCCCGGAGTTGATGCTTCTGTAAGGTTATCTAGAATGGTCTCCCCTAATTCAACTGTTTGGAGTGAAATTTTTCAGAATTATCAGTTTTGTTTGAAAGAAAAGGGATCGCAAGTACTCATTGAACTTGAAGAACAATGCAATCAAATTTCCGATAAGTGGCAAAGCATGGATGTGCCATACTGCTCATTTGATGACTTGGTATATATCATTAAATGGAAGTTTAGCAGGGGTAAGCCTCGACCATTGTGGAAGCTTATTCGATCGAACAACAATGATTCTGTGATTAATGCAAGCACAGCCGCATTCAAAAAGATAGATGACGATGACGACGTAAAAGGAGCAATAGATGATCTAATCGTGCTCAGAGGTATTGGAGTAGCAGCTGCATCTGCGATACTTAGTCTCTATAGACCAGACTTGGTAGTGTTCATGGATGATGAAGTGATTGAGTGCCTGTATGACGGAAAGCGAGTTTACACAATGGCTGTATTCAACCAAATTAACAGCAAATGCCAAGAATTTAGTGCTGTACTTGGAAACAACTGGAACCCAAGGAAGGTAGGGTTAGCCCTGTGGACTGCTGCGAGGCTTTCCGTTTCGAAATCAAACATGGTAGACCTAACTAAGATTACCACAGATTTCAAGACAGAAATAGGTGAACAAATCAGCGTTGAAGAGCAAACATCAAGAAAACGAAGACGAATGAAGTAGATAGCTTTAAGTTAGTCTTATTGAAACTTGTACAGTTTGACATTACTTTCTTCGTCTAGTAAACTTTTACAGCGTATCTTAACAGAACAACAGAAGAGAAAAAAATTAAATTTTATTTATCTTGATCTAAGTAGTAGAGGTAGCTCTTCATTATGATATTTCATTAATTTTGCACATTTAAATGTCATCGAAATCATCATCAAATTCATCACCATCATCATCGTCATTGTCTTGAAAGAAATAGTTACCGCTCCTCTTTTGTTCGGAATCCTTTTGGGATCCTCTTTTGTTAATTCTGTAAAGAAAAATTGAGTTAGATGAATCCAGAAGAGAATTTTTTTAGTAACAAACAGCTCTGGTTAGAAATTAAAACATAAGACTTTTCCTCTCACTGGCCAAACACCAAAACGGTGTCCGTTTGTAGTCAAACGAGCAGGACATCAAGAATGGGGTTTCGTCATCCCAGAGCCATAGACAAATTATCTTGTAAAAGTAAAACGTACCTTGGGCGGAAGTTAGTCGGATCTCTTCTAAAGGTCACCTGCAAACTCTTGAGAAATTGGTTCATTCCACTCAGTAAACTTTGAGGACTGGTGGCTGTAGCCTCAATACCTGGCTGACCAGTGTAAACGACTACACGATCAGCAAGGTAAGTTGCCATAATAAAATCGTGCTCGACTACAAAAGCTGTCTTTTTACTGTGCATAATGAATCTTTTGATAACCTTAGCACAGTTCACTCGCTGTTCAGAATCTAAATAAGCACTTGGTTCATCAATAAGGTATACATCTGCTGGGGTACCCAGTGCTAAACAGATAGCAAGACGTTGCAACTCTCCTCCAGACAAAGTTTGCACCCCGTTGTCAATAATATTATCCATGTTCAAAGGTTTCATAACATCAGTATTGAATTGGGGGTGCAAATACGATGATCGAATACGCTTATGCAGAAGCTCTTGGACAGTTCCTTGAAACTTTGGAGAAATCTTCTGTGGCTTGTAACTGACATTTAGATCAGGGACACCAGCAAGAGATGCCTCATACTCCAAACCTTCTTCCTCCAACTTCACCTGTTCATCACTCTTTAATAAACCGGCAAGCATTCGAACAAATGTTGTCTTTCCAGTTCCATTCTCACCAAGAAGAACGATGATTTCTGAATCTGTGAAAGTTCCTTCCTCCACGTGTAAAACGAATCTTGATTCTCCTCTTGTTTGAGTTTTTGACATGCTAGGATAGGAGTAACTGCGCACAACATCATTCTTGAAGTCTCCCTCTTCTGCTCGCTCTGAGATCTGTTCATTCATAATAGGTGAGGACATTGGATCGAAACCAAAATATGCTGTTGAGACAATCAAAAATGCAAATACTAACCTTAAATGTGAGAGCATCATCACGGAACCGAAGATTTTCAGTAGGAATATATCCAGCTAAGAATGCATTGATACCAACACGGACACTGAAGGGCATTGTAACAACACCGTAGCCTCCTGCTTGTCCATACAACACACTGACATAATCACTCAAATAATCCAAGACAGCTAAATCGTGTTCTACAACCAAAATGTAGCGTTTAGATCCAACATCACCTTCCAACAACTGACGAATCATGTGAGCGGCAGTCAACCTCTGTTTGACATCAAGATAACTCGATGGCTCATCAAACATATACACGTCCGCAAATTGTACAGCAACAGCTGCAATTGCGAATCTTTGCAACTCTCCTCCGGATAAGACTCCTACCTCACGATCCAGCACATGCTTCAATTCAGCTTCTGTTGTGGCCCAATCCAGGACATCCCACCCCTCGATTGCGGTCCTTTCATCCTTATTTTTAAGGATTTCTCCAACTAAACCACGAACTGCACGCGGGATATGATCAACATATTGCGGCTTGATAGTCGCTTTAAGAGTGTCTTCAAGTACCTTTGTGAAATAGTTTTGCAACTCTGATCCACGGAAATGAACCAAAATCTCTTCCCAGTCTGGAGGATTTTCAAATCTTCCAAGGTTTGGCTTCATTTTGCCAGCCAAAATCTTTAAGGCGGTCGATTTTCCGATACCGTTGGTTCCAACCAAACCGAGAACTTGTCCAGGCCTGGGCATGGGAAGTCGATGCAATTTAAAGGAGTTGGCACTGTAACGGTGCGTGGTATTGCGTTCGAGATCTTTAGGAAGGTTGATGATTTGTACGGCTTCAAAAGGGCACTTTTTCACACAAATACCACAACCTATTCGAAATACAACAACAGATCGTCGATCAGAACAAAAATACATATTTCGCACGAAAGGAGGAACATCGTCTAGAGACGATAACTTACCGATACACAATGGCTCAGAGATAAACGCAATTTTACTCTTAGGTCCAACTTCGATACAGAGTTTTCCTAGCTTTACTACTGGACAAGCTTTCTTACACTCCTGGAAACACTTTTTAGGCTTGCATCGTTCTGAGTTGACGATAGCAATACGGGTCATGGACTCGTTGCCATCATCCTTCTTTTTGCCATTATTCTTCTTGGGGGGCATTTTTCACGAAACTAATCTAAATTGTATACAAGATCAGTTTGTGAGCGATTAGATATGTCTTCTCAGGTATGTAATGGTGTGGAAGTATTTCGCAAGGACAAGACGTTTTCCTCCTCTTCAAGCTTGAAGTCTCATTGGTGATTTGAGAGGCCGACATTGAACGGATTTGATAAACTATATCAATATTTAAGCTAAAATAGCCATTTCAAATTTTTTGCTCGCCCGCCAGAAAAAAAAGAGGTTTTGCTGCAAGCCTGCAAACTCCTTCACTCTGTGATTACAACCTTGCTTCTGATATTGCTTGCTTGCAGGGTGCAATTTATTCAATTGCTTTGTAGTGAGTGTTGAAAGTCATAATGTAAGTTGCGAAAGGTTGAAATTAGACCAACCACGGAGGTCACTGAAGGACGCATTCATTTTTTTTTCAAAAAAAAAATTGGAGGCTTTTCCTCCGTTTATT
>Ga0213868_10003134_pt1 | contig 15548 bp, 18 predicted proteins | sample PICome_9_FD_160087 | JGI IMG/M metagenome (GOLD analysis project Ga0213868, IMG submission 160087) | Coastal seawater microbial communities near Pivers Island, North Carolina, United States - PICO127 | ecosystem: Environmental > Aquatic > Marine > Coastal | place: USA: North Carolina...
CCAATCAATCTAAATTTTTTGACAACCGTACTTTTGGCACCCAAATACATGGGTGGTAGGAGGGACTTAATAAAAGTCCTCACCTCTGGGTTTTTCAATTGTGTGGTCATACCGTAAAGGCTGTTTAAGAAAAGGTGTACATCGTATAGTTTGTGAGAGTTTCTGGAAATTCCAATATTTTTGAAGTAGTTGTCGTTAATCATTGGATTTTTTATACGGGGAAAGAGTGAAAATCCAAAATCAATCATTACGGCCTCTATACCACCATTTGAAATTGTATACGTTTTGTTGTTTAGCTCAACTTTGATTTTCTTTTCGGGTACCTTTTTTATCAAAATGTTGCCCCCATGAAGATCGTGGTGTCTGAATTTTGGATATTTTCTATGAATCCTGTAGAGATTGTAAATAACCTGAACTATAAGAGACTTCTGTTGTTCCAATGTCGGGTTGGTCACCCACCAATTTCTTAATTCTACACCGTCAATGTATTCCATATAGATGATGACTTTATCACTACACGTCTTGTATATGTAATTTTCCGGAACACCGAAGCCCCTCAACTTTTTCGCAATGGTGAATTCCATTCGAGCTGGATTCTGTTTGAGATATGTTTGTAATTCAGCGAGGGTTACATTATTTTCGGGCAAGGCAACTTCCTTGTAGGCCACATATCTCTTACCTTCTCCATTCACATTTCCCCTGAAAACATTTCCATACTCTCCAGATCCAACTTTCTTTGTTGAAGGTAAATAACTTCGGGGTGAACACCCCTTTTTTCCCCGAAGAATCTTCTTGAGATTCTTCTCTATGTTAGACATTCTTACTTATTCGTAAGAAGTTTTTTCTTCTTACCAATAGGGATTGGAATTTTATTTTTATTTTGGAATCTTAGACATCAACTTCCTCATCAACCTCCTCCTCGTCAACCTCCTCGTCTTCAGCCTCTGGGAGATCGATACCTTGGAAGGCGAAAGACGGAAGCTTCGTAGACTGCTCCAAGAGGCATTGGTTGAGCCTCATGGTCACACCGAACTTGTTATCGATGAACCAGATGCTACTGAGATCAATGATGCACATAACCTTCTGACCCTTCTCGATGGCCTCGACCGTCGTAGGCTCACGCTTCATCGTGTAAGCCTCGGGAACAAATGTGCCATCGGGCTTGGTTGTAATCTTCAGCTTCATAGTAGAGGGGTACTGTTCCTTACCGGGGCGAACCATCGGCTTGTAAAGGGCCTCCTTGAGAACCGCGACGTTGAACTCCTTACCGAGCCACTCCTTAGAGTTCTTGGCGACGGTATTGACGATGATATCATCAAGCTCAGAAAGCGTCTTGTGCACGTCCATAGCCTGCTCGTTATCTGGGTCAAACGAGAGATCGAGGGAATAGGTGGTGCGTCCAGTTCCCTCGTCAGTAAAGGCACTGAGACCGAAGGGGGATCGCATGAAGGGGAGTTGAATGTAACATTTTTTGTTGCCGCCAGCGTTTAGGTAGACGGTTTTACCGCCATTTTTGTTTTTACGGAGGTTCGAGAAGCCCACAGAAGCAGGGGAGAGATCGGAAATTCGTTGAATAGAGAGCGACATTGTTTGTTGGTTATATTTATTCTAGGAGGTTCAACTTTAAGTTAGTTTTTTTCTCGATATATGTTAAAACAATTATGGGTCTTTTTAAAGACTGTGGTTGCGGCTGCAACGGTAAAAAACAGCAGGAGAAATTAACAATTTCCGTCATTTCCGGTTTACTATTTTTCATAGTGGCGAACCCCAACACCTTCCTTCTCGTCAAGAAGGTTTTGGGGCCCCGGATCGCATCCAACACTGGTTGCCCAACGACGTTGGGTCTATTTGTCCACGCCATCGTTTTCACTCTCATCGTGTGGGCTATGATGAATGTGAGAAAGAGTTCGGGTGGTTGCTCTAAGAAGAATGGTAAAAAGGGTGAGAAAAAGGTAATCGTGGAACAACCACAGGTGGTGGAACCTGAAGATGAGGTTACCACAAGTGAGTACAAACTTCAACCCATGGCGATCAGTTCAGAGGGAGCTTTATTCGACTAAAACTCCTCATCAAATCCGATATCATCCGATGTGTCATCCATCTTCCCGTAATCCCCTACCCTCTTTTCAAAAAAGTTGGTTTTTCCGTCTAGACTTATGTTTTCCATAAAGTCGAAAGGATTCTTTGAACCCCACAATGTGGGTTGACCAACCTGTTTGAGAAGACGATCGGAAACGTACTCGATGTATTCAGACATCTTCTCAGAATTCATCCCTATGAGATTACACGGTAGGGCATCTAAGATGAACCCTTTTTCAATTTCCACAGCCTCCTTCACGATAGAATGAATCGTATCTGTAGAAGGTTTGTTCCGTAAAAGTTTGAAAAGTTCCACGGCAAACTCCTGATGGAGACCCTCATCCCTAGAGATGAGTTCATTCGAGAAGCATAGACCGGGCATCAGGCCACGCTTCTTGAGCCAGTAGATGGCACAGAAACTTCCAGAAAAGAAGATTCCCTCTACACAGGCGAACGCGAAGAGACGTTCAGCGAAGGTTCGGGACTTCGTATCGAACCATTTTAGGGCCCAGTTGGCCTTTTTTTGAATACAGGGGACGGTTTGAATAGCTTCGAAGAGGTGTTTTTTCTCAGTAGAATCTTTGATGTATTTGTCTATCAGTTTAGAGTACGTTTCCCCGTGGACCATTTCATTGTGACATTGGTATGCATAGAATGAACGGGCCTCAGAGATTTGTACCTCATCGGCGAAATTGTTATTGATATTCTCAAATACAATTCCATCGGAGCCAGCAAAGAATGCCAGGATATACTTTATGAACTTTTGCTCGTTGTCGTTGAGTGCTTTCCAATCGTTCAGGTCACCAGATAGATCTACCTCTTCCGCAGTCCAATTGGACATTTGGGCCTTCTTATAGAGTTCCCAGAGCTCAGGATACTTCAGGGGAAAGACAGTAAATCTGTTGAGGGTTGGGGATAGGATGGGTTCATATTCTTCTTCTATGTATTCCTGGTATTCAAAGTAGTTTCCGATATGACGTCCGTCAATAAATATTTGAGGGTAGGAATCGATACTGCCACCACATAGATTTTTTAGTTCCTCTTTTTCTATCAAAATCTTTTCGTATTCGAGACCCTCTGCCTCACTGAGGGTCACCGCGTGGTCGCAATACTGACATCCTTCCTTCGAATAAATAATAACTTTCATCTGTGATATTATCCCTGAATATTTTTTGTGAGAAAACTCTAAGCATGATTGTGCCATCTGAAATAAACGAAAATGATATAGTAAAACTATTTGTAAACGAAGACGGTATTGAAGACGAAATGTACGGTGTTGTCGGGATGAACACTGGCCTGACCCTTGGGGTTAGGTACTTAAATCCAACTGAACTTATTTATAAGTCTGCGTGTGTCTACAAAATAGACGACGGGGAATTGTCCCCTGCGCCCTTTGAAAGTCTCATGGAGCATTATCCAAGTGGAACGACGTTCTGTGATCTGGAAATGAAGTCCCTCGGTGGTAATATGTTTGCACACTATTATGAGATTGACGTCGAGGATACTGACAGTGACATATATGACGAGGGACAGTCGGGATCTGATTTAGATGATTTCGTCGTATCAGATGGTGAAATACAAGGTTCCCCACCACCCGGGCATGAGATAATCGATAAAGAATGGGCGGGATGGAAACCCTCGACTTCAGGGGGTAAAAGTTTTAAAGAAACAATTGATATGATTGAAATGCACGTAAAAGGCCTAAGTATATAGTGCGTCATTTGGAAAAGTAAAAAAAAGTTTGACATCTAAAAAGATGCTGGCAGCTATCTGGACTCAGTTAGATTCATTATTACCAAAACAAACCGAAGAAAAGCCAGCTAACATACATATATGCCGTGAGTGCTCAGGTACTAAAATTATTTCACCCGAAGGATTACCAACGTGTTCTGAATGTGGACTTGTAGATGACAGGTTTATCGATGATACCGCAGAATGGACGAGTGGAATGACGGACGATGGAAAAGTGAATGATCCATCTAGGTGTGGTAATCCTAATCCAAACCCAGAGCTCTTTTCACAAAATTGGGGAAAGGGAACTGTTATTTCAACGCAACGTTCTTCAACATACGAAAATAAACGTATGGCTAAAATTAACTTTCATATGTCTATGAACCACAAAGATCGTTCTCTTTTTCATGCGTATAAGGACATTGATGAGGCGTGTCATACTTTACCAGATTCGATACTCAAAGATGCCAAGATGATGTACAAAAAATTTAACAATCAGAAACTTACCCGTGGTGCGGTGCGTTTGGGGATTAAGGCGAACTCTGTACTGTACGCATGCCGTCTTGCTCAATTTCCGAGGACGACTAAGGAAATTGCTGAAATGTTTGGAATTCAGTCTAAGGATATTAGCCGGACAACCCAGATGTTCCAAGACGTTATAGCGGGGAAAACCGAAAAGAACTACGTGACAAAAGCATTCGACGTGATGAATCGTTTACTAAACTCTTTCGAGGTTACCCGTGATGAACGACTTCGGTGTAATAGGATGTGTAGTGCGACAGAGGATTGTGTGGATCTTATGAGCAAAACACCCAATAGTATTGCATCCGCAATTATTCATATAGTTTTTGGAAATAAGGTTACGAAGGCGGAGATGTGTGAAAAGTGTTCGGTATCTATACCGACACTAAACAAGATAGAGATCATTATAAAAAAACACTTAGAGGTTAAAGGTGTAGTTTAGAAAATGACCAAGTTGTTTCTCGCCACACCATGTTACGGTGGGCTGTGTTTAGAAAAGTATATGTCTAGTATTATTAAACTTCAAGTTCTTTTAATAAAAGAAGGTATTCAGTTATATCTCGACACGACCGAAAATGAATCACTCGTACACCGCGCCCGTAATGTATCCGTGGGACGCTTTATGCAGAAAACGGATTGTGAATATTTTATGTTTATCGATGCCGATATTCACTTCGACCCAGCATCCGTAGTCCGCCTTGTCAAGTCTGGTCATGACCTCTCTGTCGCATGTTACCCCAAAAAGGTTGTGATGTGGGATCAAGCCGCCAACGCCGTGAAGAATGGGGATGATAGGGATATGTCGATGTTGTCGTCAAGTCTCGTAATCAACTTTGGAGCACAAAATCGCCCCATCACCAATGGGTTCATAGAGATTCTCGACGGTCCCACCGGTTTCATGGTTATCAAACGGTCAGTGTTTAAGACCCTGGAGGAGAAGTTCCCGGAACTTTGGTGTAAGAATGATCACCAAAATAGAGACTTTGACGACTATCACGCAGCCTTTGACTGTATGATAGACCCCGTAAATCGAAGGTACCTCTCTGAAGACTATGCATTCTGTCGTCGTTGGCAACAGGTTGATGGTAAAATCTATGCCGATGTAAATACTACACTAGGTCACGTCGGGAATTTACCATTTAGTGGGTGCTTGAATGACAGGCTTAAGGTTTAGAGTGTATTCAAAAAATATGAATCTTGTTACTATTATAACTACACGATCAAAGTCTTGTAGTGTCAAAACTCTCCATTCTATTCTACGCCTTAATATAAATTGTCTCCAAAAACAAATTAACAATGAAATTGTCTTTGTCAACGACGATCCTTACGAAAAGGCGGAGATGATTCAAAAGTATATGAAAAGTCATGATCGTATACTTTTTATTGATTTTGGAATTGGTATCGACGAGGGATCTATTGCACAATGCTTCGAAGCTCACGAGGGAGTTGGGTGTTTGGTCTTTCCAGGTGTAAAAGAGGGTATAGATTGGGACATGTTTAAATCAAAAGTTCGGAGCGAAGCCGCAGAACCAGTTGAACAAATGGGTCTCACTTTCGACACATCCGTGGGTAAGAAGGTGTCTCAAGATATTTATCAAGTTGATCACACGACCGCACGTTGTTGGATGATGAACACCAAAAATACTATCAAGAGTATCAAAGATAGAAAAACTGGAAATTGGAAAGTTTACCCAAAAATGTTTGAAAAATTCAAAGAACAGGGAGTGAGGATTTATGCATTTTCAGCATCTAAGTTAAGTCTAACTTACACACATGAATGTGTAAGTAATATCTTAAACGCCGCTGGTGTAAAAGTTAATTAAAGTTATATACACACATACAAATATGTCTATCGGTAATAATTCACCACTTTACAAACACGTCGTGAATTATATCCACACATGTTGGAAGAGTAAAGACTACTTCCCGGGACCCCAACCTATCTCAATTGAACGTCGACACTTTCCCATTCTCAAGGGTGCAGAGTACCTAGTGTGTGAGAAGACGGATGGTGAGAGATATATGATGGTTGCCCTCATGTTCCAGGGTAAAAAGAAATGTATCTTTGTCAACCGCTCCTTCAACATGTTTGAAGTCCCAGTAAACCTGAAAAAGGTGGCCTACGAGGGGACCATTCTCGATGGTGAACTGTACGAGAATACCCTCATGGTCTATGACGCGGTTTTTGCCAATGGTGAACCAGTTTGGGATTTGAATCTGATGCTAAGATTGGAAGCGTGTAAGATTGTAACTGGGTCTATAATCTACATGAAAAGTGATAAATTCCGTCTCAAAGTCAAGACGTTTCATCAAATGAGGGACTACGACAAGTTCTTGGATGTGTACCTCCCCACCGTTACCCAACGTATTGACGGTCTCGTTTTCACCCCAGTGAATGAACCAGTTAGGATTGGAACCCACGAGACAATGTTTAAATGGAAACCGAAGGAGAAGAATACTGTAGACTTTCTCATGAAGAAGGAACCTTCATGGGAAGTGCCGGGCACCGTTGGGGGTCCCCTAGCGTGGAGACTCTATGTTCAAGAAAAGGGAAAGTTGGTGTTTGAATCTGAAGTTGCGATGGATCTCATGAATGAACCATGGTTCGAGGAGGGAGCTATCGTTGAATGTGATTTTGTAGATGATGGAAAACGTATGTGGTGGAGACCCCTAAAGAGGAGAACGGATAAGACGCATCCCAATAATAGAAGAACATTCTATCGGACGATTGTAAATATTAGGGAGGACATCAAGATTCAGGAGTTTTTAGATTGTAAACCATAAAATAGAATCCAGCCTCTTCGGGTAATGGACACATTTTAATAGTATCGTCGTTTATAAAATGCCACCTATTTCTACATTTTACAAATGATATATAGTGTCCATCATTTTGGTCACCCTCGTGAAGCGCTGTTGCCACTAGATTGTACTCAAATGTATCGATAACGATAGTCTCTATAATCTTGACGTGACTTTTTCTGTCAAATGAAATCATCAAAATCTGGGGAAGCTCTGAAAAGAGGGATCGTGTCGTGGCCACGTTGTGCACCTTACCCTCGGTGTCCTCAAAGTTTTCTAGTACATTCCAATCCATACTCTTTTTGAGCATCTCCCCCAAGTCAACACCATCCGAAGTCACCAAGTGAACACTGAAGGGTTCTTCACTCGTTGACTTACCACCGGGCCAAATAGTTTCTTGAACCTTCTTACCGTAAAACCATGGTTTAATGAACGGCTGCGATCGTTCAAGGATGTCTATGATACACAGAATTGCTTCTTGGACGTCGTGTTGCTCACGGGATTTAAAACGTGGAAACTCTTCTTGAAACATAGATAGAAGTGGACTTACACACAGTTTAGAATGACCACCCGTCCAGTAGACTGTGACAAAATTGGAATACACCTGAGTAAATCTACACCCCCCCTCGTATGGTTTTTTTAAAAAGTAGTTCGTGAGAACTGGTGTATGTAAAAGGCATTGAACAGCTGTATTGAAATAACAGGTGTTCCCAAGGTTGGTAAGACCTTTCATTACAATTTATCGATAAAAAAGGCTTAAGTAAAAGGCGCAAATTGTAAATGTTAAGTAAAAATCACAATGGATATTAAGCACATCACCGATACCATCCTCCCCTCCTTCGAGGCCTTCAAGACCGAGGAGAACATCGAGGTTGAAGTTCGCCTCGGGAAGCACAATGGTTCCCTCTTCGACACCAATGTAGGGAAGGATACATGGGAACGTGTCTTAAAAGGACTCAAGAACTACGATGGGTGGGAGTCCACCGACTACAACGAGTCTGACGTATTCTACAATGATAAAAATAGTGTACGAATCACCTCAAATGAAGACACTGGGGAGCAGACGATGATTCAAAAAATTAACGTCGTCAAGGAGGACTTCAAGTGTGATCCCCTTGATGTGAGGGTGTGCATCGCTCGGGAGATCCCCACTTCTGGGGAGTATGAGATGGATAGGAAGAGGACGAAGGTACGCCACTCCTTCGTGCGCAAGAATTTGAGCATCGATATGACAATCTCTTCGGGGGACAATGTCGATATGGACTCGGAGGAGGAGGCCTCATACCAGATTGAGCTTGAGATTGTGAAGCCCGGGGACGTGGATTCAGTTTACAAGTTGTTCAACATCATCAACAAGGTGGCGGATCTAGTAAAAATTATGTAATATATAGTAAGATGTTATACCTCGTAGCAGCTATACTTGTTTTTGTTCTCATACACGAAAAAACCACGGAGCCAGATGAGATCGGGGGATCTAAAAATTTCCACATGAGTCAGGGTATGTCTAAAAAGATGTACAATCAGATGAGGAAGGACGAAGTTCCCGAGAAGGAATTAAAAAAGTTCGTGCAATGGGAGGATAGATTTCTCCAAATTGAACGAATTTCAGTATGTTCGGGTTTACCCAGGTTCATCGATGCTATTTCAATTTCAGATTTAATAAAACGAACATTTCCAAAGTATGATTTTTCCTATCACACGATTCATTTGAAGCAAGCCGCAGAACCCGACAAAATTATAAACAAGAGCATAAAGTGTCAATAAGTTTTTTGTGCTTCGGGCTATCAATTCTAGTATAATTATTTAGAATATATATAATCAATCTGTTATCATCCTTCCTGTAATAGTCGTTAAACTCTATTTCAAGTAGGCTCTTATGATCTTTACTGTTTCGTCCAATTCTAATGTAATCGGCTATCACGTAGATTATGCCATCTAGGAATTCTTCTCGTGCCATTTCCATCCACGAGTTTGTACGGGTACCCCAAGTCCTTGTATCATCGTTAACTCTAACACCATGATTATACCTTTTCAACCCTAGTTCCAGCCGGGAAAGAATTTCTTCCGCGGGCGGCTGCGGCGACAGCGTTCCACTTCTTCCGTGCATTATTTACATTCATATTAGCTCTAAACTTTAACCACGATTTCTTATATTTATCCATCTTCTTCTTCGAGGGAGCTGTTTTTTGGTTCATCGCGTAAATGGTGGCGGCGCGTCGGTATGCATTCTTCAAGTTGTTAGCGATACCTGTAACATTTACGGTGTTCATGTAGAACTTCTTCTCCAGTTCTCGTTTTCTCTGCATTTTCCATTGAGATACCATCTTTTTCTTGAGAGCATCGATGTCTTTCTTGAATGGAACATTTTTCCGATTCCTCTTCATGATAGAGTTGGCCTCTTTTTTAATATTTCGGATGTCTTGATTCAAAGAAGGTTTGTATCTCTTCATCCACTTGTCACCATACAGCTTGGTGAGGTCTTTACGGATTGAATTGTCATTTAGACCCCTCTTTCGCATAACTTCAGCCTTAATCAGAGTCCTTTCTAAATTTTTCGCAAGGTTATTGTTTGGGGACTTGGGCTTGGGCTTGGGCTTGGGCTTGGGCTTGGCGAGTTCGTTCCGAGCCTTCTCAATCTTGGCACACAGGGAGTTCTTGGTATCTTTGGGACCCACTGAGATGTTTAGAATCTTAGCGACACGGGTGAGTTCAGTCTTAGTGTAGTTACTACACTTGGATTTACCAATTTTGAAAGACTTGTTCGTTCCAGAGAGGCGTACATTTCTATTTTTATTGGTATTCCTAAACGTCGCATTTTTCTTATTATTCGCGGACGCCTTTTCAATTTTTTTGCATAGTTCCTCCTTTGTGGTGCTCTTAGTTATATCTACGATACCCATTTTCTTAGCCATGTCCACGAGTTTGGGTTTCTTGAGACTCGTACACTTCTTCGCGCCAATCATATATACGAGGACCTGTTTTCTAATTCTGGGCCCGGTGGGCTTCGACTTTGGTTTGACCACAGTTACCTTTGTAGAAGTCTTTTGGGCTTTTTTTGGGAACGCGCCGGTTATATTTATAAACCCGTTTTTATACAGTATCTTAACAAGATCACTCCCCGCGTTGTAAGCATCCATCATATCTCTGGGGTTCTTAGCCCCAGATATTTGGATATTCCCAGACTTGGATAGAATAAACTTGTGCTCCCTAAAGGTCATGTACAGGAAGGGAGCCAGTTCGGGTTCATACGAAATGTAGGATATTTCAAACTTGTTTTGGAGTCTCGCGACGTTCTTCATATCTTTAAAGATACCGTTGAACATAAAGGTCCCACTGAGATTGTTGTATTGGAATGGATTATATAGGAAGCTTTGCCCCTCCGTATACTTACCTATAACAAAGTTGCGAATGAGTTCAGCCTGATTGGATATATCGCGTCCAATGAAGCCCCCCGAAAAACGTATCTTACCATTTTTGTATATGTTCACCGTACCCCCCTTGGTTTCGGTGTTGTTGGTAATTTTCAGTTTAATTTGGACCGTCGAAAAGTTTTTGTTTAGGTCACCCTTAGGTCCATATTCCTTCGTATGAGAGAACCCCGTCTTAAACTGCCCGTAAACACCGCGGATATCCTCCGTGTCTACATAAAGACCCTCACCAATGGGGGTTTGACCGATTGGCGATCGCATAAGTATTTTTTTGAGATTCACGCGATCCCCGCTACCAAAGTTTGTATTTACGGTGGCGTTGAACATACCCATATTCAATTTACTGACTTCAATCTCCCGTGTTACATTTGGAACAGGCATCGCATCAGCAAATTCATCACCGAGGGTATTATAGTTTTGATTATTCATTAAATTTTCTTGTAAGGGTTGTGGTATCTGTACCGGGCGTGTTGGGCGACTGGGGGTTCTAAAAAATGAGGAAGCCTTGGCCAAACTTTCCCTTCTTCTTCGTGCTTCCCTTTGCGCGTTCGTCTCGACATTCATAGCCTCCTCAAGCTCTCTCGCAAAATTGTCATTCGAGTTTGAGTTTGGACTCTGAACTTCTACACCAGATTGTCTGACAAATTCCTTGACACTCTGGCTCATATTACTAATTGGGAATATTTTTTTCAGTGGTCGGTACTAATCTCCATGAGTTCATCGACAACATCGACACCGTAAATCACGGGTTGATTTTTGTATTGCCTACCCTTGTAAACAACCGCTGCATTTTTAACTTCTATATCTCTGGAACTAAATGGACCCGCGTAAAAGTCTTGATGGAATTTGGGTTTCCCCAGGTTGTTTGCTTCACAGTGCCGCTTGAAAGATTCGATGAACAGTGTCTGGGGGACAAACTTTTCGGGACCCAAAATGATATTGGTAGATTCTAGGAAATTGATCAGAGTGCTCGCAACCATGGCAACCTGGTTTTGAATCTTTTTGAAATACTTCGGGACCACATTCCAAATATCCTTATCACTGTACTTATATGCATAATCTAGATACGCCCTGACGCATTTGAGGAGGATAACAGGTAACTCCCTGTCGAGTTTCTTGTCAAGGTGGGGGTCCGCGTCCTGGACCTGCTTACTGAAATTCCATGGCAAGATACGACGGAGGATAGATCCAGAATTGTCTTTCCAGTTTGGAACTTCGTTACCACCTAAAACACCGGGAACCTTCCATTCGATGGAAATGGCTGTTTTGTTCTTGACGGCTATAGAAACATCTTCACCCGAAACAATAGACTGAAACTCAGCCTGTTCCAGAGCCAGATCACCTTTGACTTCGGGTGCGATAAACATGAAAGAATCCTTGATGGCCGAGAGTCCAAACTTCTTCTCGATGTTATTTGAAAGCGTACCAACATCTTCACTATCGTAGAACTTCTTGAACACCTTGGTGATCAGCGTGGATTTACCAGACCTCGCGATACCTTTGAAGAATGGGATAACCTGCCAACCATCCATGTCCCCAACTTCGAAACAGAGTCGTCCACCCATTACATACGCCCAGTTACACACCTCCGGGTCTCCAAATTGCTGGTAGTCCAACACACTGTCGAAATAGGGTGTGGGGATATCCTGCCACCGTTCCTTGTGTGAAAAGTCGTCAAACTGTTGATCAAAGTACTTACACGCGACTATAGTTGGATCGAGGCACCTGAATTCCTTACTGTCGTAGGGGTAGAAGCGGCACTCATACGCGTCGCGATCTGCGTTATATTGTTTCCCAACAAAAACCCCGTTCTTAAACGACCAGACGTGACGTCTTTTCTCAATTTGGGGAAACTGGTGATCAACGCACTTGGATATATTGTCGATAACCTCCCTGTATACAGACCCCTTGCTCGTAAAGTTTTTCCAGTTGTTAAAATCGTCATCTTTGGATGACAGGGAATATACAAATTGAGTAATAGTAAATTTAGGAATCCATGCACGGGTCCTGTATCCATCGACCGTTCGAATTTCTTCACAACAATGATCCCTGTACCGGCGGTACCCAGACTTGTAGGTCTGGTCCAGGGTGTACAGTAGACATTTTTGAAATGGAGTCGCACTCTCAATCTCATCTTCATCCATCGTAGATGGATCAGAGGACGAGGTAACTTGGGGCAATAATGTTGGATTAACAATTCGTTCGTATGACATGTAATGTCTTCGAATGTTTTCGTACCCATCGTTGATCTGCTTCAATACGTTGTTAATTCTCTTAACGAGAGTGATACCATCTTCATCTACCGATAAGGTATGGATCTTTAATTCTCGAGTGTGATTCTTGAGATCTACCATGAAACGACGATGTCTTTCCCTTACACCTTTGATCGCTATGATATCGATGTTCGAGGGATCTGGGTTACCGTAGGCATCATAGTTATCTGGGTGAATATACTGCCGGTATCCCAATTCCCGGGCATTCCTATAGTCCTCAGATTTCAAGTCCCAACGAAACTCGATGGTATCGATAAGTTTTACAATATGTTCCTGATTCATCGACTGGATTTGTTCCTTGTGAAGTTCCGCCAAAGCTTCATAAGTGTTGGGTTCCTTGTCGATGAAGTGGGTTTCCTGCATTTATATTATATACAATTTATTCCTTAAGCACTTTGAATCTTACTGAGCATTTTAACTAAAATTTTATTTTGTGTTTGTAGTTGGAGTGCAATATTTACAAGGGCTGTACAGACTGTGTCACCCTCAGGCGTCGCCATGAGTGAACTTAAGAGTTCGGCGATATCGATACCATCATCTCCCAAAATCTGCTCGTCATCGGACATGTCCAAAGAAATTTCATCTTCGGAAACAATTTCTCCCTCTTCAATTTCATCTTCTTCAGGGTGTGTCGACATTTATGTTGGACTGAGAAAAATTGGGATCGGGAAATGCGCGTTCCCCCAAAATTATTTTCTCTGCCTATAGTACAACAACTCTCAAAATGGCCGGTGGTCTCATGCAACTCGTAGCGTACGGCGCCCAGGATGTCTACCTTACCGGTAACCCTGAGGTGACTTTCTTCCAGGCGAAATACAAGCGCCACACCAACTTCGCGATGGAGAACATCGAGCAGACCGTCAACGGTACTGCCGCGAACTCCGGTCGCGTGTCCGTGACCGTTGCGCGCAACGGTGATCTCGTCGGTGACATGTACCTCGAACTCGAGTCTGACATCGCCGCGACCAAGACTGCTGATGCGGGTGACTGCAACTTTGTCGCGGAGCGTGCGATCAACAACGTCGAGCTTTCCATCGGTGGTCAGCGCATCGACAAGCACTACCAGAAGTGGTGGCGCATGTACTCTGAGCTTTACTTGGACGAGTCCAAGAAGGCCACCTGGGGTAAGATGACCACCGCGGTGGACGGCAAGACTGTCTACCTCCCCCTCATCTTCTTCTTCAACCGCAACCCCGGTCTCTACCTCCCCCTCATCGCCCTCCAGTACCACGAGGTCCGCATCGACTTCGACCTCGCCTCCGACATGGAGACCTTCCTCAACAAGTCCGTCTTCCGGGTGTGGGCGAACTACATCTACCTCGACACTGAGGAGCGTCGCCGCTTCGCGCAGAAGGGTCACGAGTACCTCATCGAGCAGGTCCAGCACACCGGCACCGACACCGTCACCTCCGCGGCGACAAAGCAGGTCCGCCTCTCCTACAACCACCCAGTCAAGGAGCTCGTCTGGTGCTTCTCCAACACCGCGTCCAAGAACTCCCTCTGGAACTTCACCACCGCGTCTGTTGCCACCAACATCGTCCTCGAGTCTGACCAGACTGCCATCGAGGCGTCCAACGCCTTCGTGCCCACCGCCCTCGCGGGTGCCCCCATGGTGCAGGTCGGTACCGGTGGTGGTGACACCGCCTTCACTGAGGAGGCGGCGGGTCCCCTCGACACCTTCAAGCTTGTCCTCAACGGCCAAGACCGCTTCAAGGAGCAGAAGGGTAAGTACTTCAACCAGGTCCAAGCCTACAACCACCACACTGGCTCTCCTTACCCAGGCATCTACTCTTACTCCTTCGCTCTCAAGCCAGAGGAGCACCAGCCAACTGGTACCTGCAACTTCTCGCGCATCGACAACGCGCAGGTTGCGGTCAAGATGAACACCGCGAACGATGCGACCTCCATGCACATGTTCGCGACCAACTACAACGTTCTCCGCATCCAATCGGGTATGGGTGGCCTCGCGTTCTCCAACTAAATACTCATACGAAGTATTTTAGTATAAAAGGTAAATTTCAAAATTCAAATTTTAAGATATTCAAGTATCTTAAAATCTGTGTGTATTTCTTATTTACGAAGCAAAAAAATAACTACACTTAACCCGAAAACTAATTTTTTCCTGATTCTCCTCACAAAGTTTTCTCGATTTCGGTCTTTAATTTTGTGGTGAGCATTTTTTAGAGCGTTGCATATTTGTAAATATTCGCCATCTGATAAACTGTATTTATACTCTTCTACTACTTTCATTAGATATCCCAAGTCGGGATCCATTCATATAAAGTAATAAGATTTATTTAACTTTCCGTGTGAGTTGCCAAACGTGTTCGACAAATACCGTTGCACCCAATGCTGTAAGTATTTCATTGTCGTATTGAATACCAAAATATATAACTAAAATTCCCCACACAAACGCTAAAAAATCTGTCATGGGGCTGGCGAGAAAACTACAATTTTTTTCGGTAGGAATCGTTCTTTCCATCATATAATAATACGCTGTCCCCGCGAGTAAAGAAATTAAAATCGCAATAGCGTGTTTCATTAATATAAAGTAATAAGATTTATTTACAGTATATGCTGGAAAAACCTATGTTGGGGCGTTGGAAGGTTAAGACATGTGAGGATCTGACCACCTCTATAAACTCCGTTTACCAAAATAGAGATCACTGCGGTGACACAATATGCAAGACCCCAAAGAAGGCTTTGGAATATCGAG
>Ga0213868_10003137_pt1 | contig 15544 bp, 17 predicted proteins | sample PICome_9_FD_160087 | JGI IMG/M metagenome (GOLD analysis project Ga0213868, IMG submission 160087) | Coastal seawater microbial communities near Pivers Island, North Carolina, United States - PICO127 | ecosystem: Environmental > Aquatic > Marine > Coastal | place: USA: North Carolina...
AATAGGTCTGGTTTATAATTATTTAAACCATTTATCCTGCAATTAAGTAATGAGTTATCAGCATTAATGGATTTAGAGGTTGAAAAAATACAATCATACCTAGACCTCAATAACTGAGAAATATTTTGTGAATATTTATTTGTAATCCATTTAGATTTATTGTTTATAGAATAAAAATCTTTTGATATAGCAATCTTAGCTGTAATATACGGTAATTTAAATTTTTTATTAAAATAATAACTCCTGTAAAAATCTTTATAATTTTTGTTTTTTATTAATTTACTTTTTATTTTATTTTTTTTTAAAATTTTATTTGCTTTCCTGAAAGTTCTAGCATCTGGATCTTCAAATGCATAATATACATTTTTAATTTTTTTATTTTTTATTAAATTAGTACAAGGGGGAGTTAAACCATGATGTGTACAAGGTTCTAATGTAGTATAAAGATTTGCACCTTTAAAATTGCCTTTTGCTAAAGCATTAAATTCAGCGTGTGGTCTTCCATTTACAGAAGTTACGCCAGATGAAATAACCGTATTATTACGAACAATTACTACTCCTACAGAAGGGTTTAATTTAGTTTTACCTAAATTTTTTTCAGCAATTTGGAAAGCAAGATCTAAATAGAAATTATGTTTTGTTGTCATCTAAATTGCCAACAAATTGTTCAAAATCTTTAGCTTCTTTAAAATTTTTATAGACAGAAGCAAATCGAACATAAGCAACTTTATCCAAGGTAGACAGGCCATCCATTATAAATTTTCCTATAGTTGGTGTAGGAATCTCACTTTCCCCTAGTCCTTCTAGATTTCTTACAATTTTCGAAATAAATTTTTCGATTGTTTCTGAGTCTATTGGCCTTTTTCTTGTAGCTATTCTTATTGATTTTGAAATCTTGTCACGATCAAAAGGTTCTCTTTTGCCATTACCTTTAATCACCGTTAGTTCTTGAAATTGAACTCGTTCAAATGTTGTAAACCTTTCTTTTCTATCGCAACCACATAGTCTTCTTCTACGTATAGCTGTGCCATCTTCTGTCGGTCTTGAGTCTACTACTGATGTATCTTTTTCTCTACAAAATGGGCAAAGCATAATTAATTTATCTATTTATCGTATATGGGAAAAGAAGAACAAAGATTGATTACTTCCTTTTTAACCTCTTTTTCTATTTTTGAATTATCCGATTTATTTTCGCTTAAACCTTTTATAACTTTAAAAATAAGTTCCGCAATAAGCTTAAATTCATGTGTGCCAAACCCTCTTGTAGTACAAGCCGGTGTTCCTAATCTAATACCGGAGGTAATCATCGGACTTTCAGTGTCAAAAGGAATTCCATTTTTGTTACAAGTAATATTTGCTCTTCCAAGAGAAGATTGTGCGTCTTTACCCGTTACTTGAAAAGATCTTAAGTCTAAAAGCATTAAATGAGTATCTGTTCCATCTGAAAATATTTTAAAACCTTTATTTTCTAAAGCTTCAGCTAAAACCTTGGCATTATTAATTACATTGTTTGTATATACTTTAAAATCATTAGATAAAGCTTCTTTAAAACAAACTGCTTTTGCTGCGATTACATGCATAAGTGGACCCCCTTGAAGACCAGGAAAGATAGCACTATTAAATTTTTTAATTAAATCTTCATTGTTAGTAAGGATTATTCCTCCTCTTGGTCCTCTTAATACTTTATGTGTTGTGGAAGTTACGACATCTGCATATTTTGTAGGATTTGGGTAAACACCACCTGCTACTAGTCCTGAAAAATGTGCCATGTCTACTAATAAATATGCTCCAACTTTATCACAAATATCTCTAAATTTTTTAAAATCAATTATTCTAGAGTAAGCGCTTCCACCTGCTATAATTATTTTGGGTTTATTATCTACAGCAAGTTTCTCCACCATATTGTAATCTATTAATCCTGTTTCTTTGTTTACATCATAATGAACCGCATTGAACCACTTTCCTGATTGAGCGGGTTTAGCTCCGTGCGTTAAGTGACCTCCTGAATTTAAGCTCATTCCCAAAATTGTGTCTCCCGGTTTTATTAAAGCAAGGTAAACAGCACCATTGGCTTGTGCACCAGAATGGGGTTGAACATTTGCAAACTTACAATCAAACAATTTTTTTGCTCGATCAATTGCTAAATTTTCTGATACATCTACATGCTCACATCCGCCATAATATCTTTTAGATGGATATCCTTCTGCATATTTATTTGTTAATACAGATCCTTGTGCTTCCAACACAGCTTTTGAAACTATGTTTTCAGAGGCAATAAGTTCAATGTGATTTTGTTGTCTTGTGAATTCATCTTTAATAGAATTAAATAATTCTTTATCTGCACTTTCGAGATTCATTTTAAAGAAACTATTTAGATAATCGTTTATTTTTATTGCTGTAGACATAATTATATTTTATTTACTCTTTTTAAGTGTCGACCACCTTCAAATTTGGTTCTAAGAAAAATTTCTACCAATTTTAAAGACAATTTTTTGTTAGTTAATCTAGCACCTAAAGTAATTATATTAGCATTATTATGCTCTCTAGACAATCTTGTAGACTTCACATTGTAGCAAACTGCAGCTCTAATAGTTTTAATTTTATTGGCACTTATAGCCATACCTGTACCAGATCCACAAACGAGTATTCCTACATCACTTTTTCTGGCTTTTATTCTATTGGCAAGTTTTTTTGCAAAATCTGGATAATCGACAGTTTTATTTTTTGTGGGGCCTAAATCAATTATCGATAAATTCTTTTTAATTAAGAAGTCTTTAATAACTTCTTTTAAATTAAATCCACCGTGATCTGAAGCTATGCAAATTTTTTTAAATAAAGAATTCAATTTAATTAAATTTATAATCTAAAACACAAGCAACTAGATGAATCCTATTTTCTTCTCCACCGTTAAATGCATTATGATATTTAGTGTTATTTGTAATCCACACAGAACCATCAGCAGGCATGTGTTTTGCTATATTATCAATTACCATTAAACAACCAGGATTGGTTTTTATTGGAATGTGCAATCTAGGTTCAGGATCTCTATGCCAACTCAATGTTGACCTTGGTTCTTTTAATAAAATTCTCGTTCTACCTAATTTAAACTTGCTAGAAAGAATTTTATAAACTTCTTCGAAATATGTACCTTTAAATTCTGGAACCAACTCTGTGTAAGCGGACTCATCTATATTTACATCTCGAGAAACCTCATTACCTGATTGATCTGGTTTGGTCCAATACAGACCTCTAGCTTTATGCCCTTTTATTGAGTCTGGGTCACCAGGAATTCTATTTAAACAGATAGCACCAAAATGTAATATACCTAAATCAGCAAACTTATTTGTTTTTTCTAATTGATTATAAGCTTCTTGTAGCTTTGTAATATCAAACTTAAAATCTTGTTTTTGGAAATCTTTAAAATTTAAATTGTTATTAATGCTCATGATTTGTTGTTATCTAACCTTTTGTATTATATATTTGTATAATACATTTGTCGCATTATAAAAATTAAATTTAAGCATGATAACAGGTAAATTTCCTAGTTTAAGACTTCGTAGGAGCAGAAAATACGCTTGGTCAAGGAGACTTGTGGAAGAAAACACACTTTCTTCAAGTGATTTTATATTGCCAATATTCCTAACTACTGGAAAAAATAAAAAGCAAGCAATTAAAACAATGCCTGGAATATACAGGTACTCTATCGACTATCTCAGTAAAATTATAAATGAAGCAATAAAAAATAAAATTCCAATGATAGCCTTATTTCCATCAACACCGGTAAACAAAAAGAACAAAATAGGGAGTGAAGCTTTAAATGAAAATAATTTAGTTTGCAAAGCAGTTCAATTTATTAAACATAAATTCAAAAATGAAATTGGAATAATGTGTGATGTTGCTTTAGACCCGTACACATCACATGGGCATGATGGATTATTAAAATCTGACTATGTTTTAAATGATGAAACAGTTGATGTTTTGGTCAAACAATCCTTATTACAAGCGCAAATGGGATGTGATGTCATAGCGCCATCAGACATGATGGATGGAAGAATTGGTAGTATAAGAAAATCATTAGATAAAAATGGCTATCAGATGACTCAAATACTTTCCTATGCAGTAAAATATGCCTCAAGTTTTTATGGACCTTTTAGAGAAGCAGTAGGATCTAAAAAATCACTAAAGGGGAATAAAAAAAATTATCAGATGGATTTTAGGAATAGTTCTGAAGCTGTAAGAGAAGTGGCTCTAGACATAAAAGAAGGTGCAGATTTAGTCATGGTAAAACCAGGCATGCCTTATTTAGACATCATTAAAACGATAAAGGAGAATTTTAAAATACCTGTTTTTGCATATCAAGTTTCAGGAGAATATAGTTTAATTAAGAATGGAGTTAAAAATAAATTAATTGATGAAGACGCTATTATAGAAAGTTTATTGTCTTTTAAAAGAGCAGGTGCTTCCGCGATCGTTACGTATTTTGCATTAGAAATGGCAAAAAAATTAAACTACTAATTAAAATAATTTTCAAAGATAACTCTAGATTTTGGAAAAGAAAGATTATTCGGTATAAAAAATTTATTTAAGATAATGTTTCTTGTAAAATAAAGAGACTTTCTAACTAAACTCTTAGAAATAACTTCGGGAATTTTTTTAGAGATTAAATAAGTAGGTAAATCATATGTACATCCATCAATTTTAATTTTTTTAGTTTCTAAAGAATGATCTTGATTATTAAATTGACTTAAATTTGTATCATATCCAAGGTCTTTAATTAAATTTAATTCAAAAAAAATATAAATAAAAATCCAATTTTCATAATTTATAGAATTAATTAAATTTTCAAATGAATTATAAATTTTTTTATTTGGTTGCCCTTCAGGTAATAAAATATTTAATAGTGAACAAATTGAAATTAATGCAGAAGTCCTCTCTTTATCGTTAAAATATAATGGTGAAATAGGTTTTATAAGTTCAGTTTTAAAATAACCAATTTTATTTTCATTTTTTGAGGAATAATAAGCAAAAAGTTTATTAGATATTTGTAGATAATTTCGTATTTTTCTTGAAGTGCCTCCATAAACAATACCACCAATCTTACCTTTTTTAGCTGTAAAAATATTTATGATGTTTGCATTTTCTCTAAATTTTCTTTTTGAAAGTAAATAACATTCATCTTCCCAATTCATATTTTAAGAATTTTAAGTAATTTAAAAGCAGCATTTTGTTGTGCTTTTTTTTTTGATGGTCCAGTACCAGAAATTTTTTTTGAGTTAGGAATTTGAACTTCGGTTTTAAATAGTGGTTTATGTTGTGGACCAATTTTTTTATGAAAATTATATTTGGGTAATATTTTAAATTTTTTTAAACTATATTCCTGTAATTGTGTTTTAGAATCCACTAAAGTTATTATTGATTTATCTATGTAGGATTTCCAAAAACTAAAAATAAATTTTTGCGACGATTTTAATCCACCATCTAAGTAAATTGCACCTACAAGTGCTTCTAAGCAATCACTAATTATTTTATCTTCGGATCTTTCTAAATTTTTATGAGAAGTTCCTAAAAATAAAAATTTCTTTAAATTTAACTTCTTTGCAATTAATGAACATGTTTTTTTATTAACCAAATTTGAAAATTTTTTATCAATTATACCTTCTTTTTCCATTGGGAATTTTTCCAACAATTTATGAGAAATAACAAGACCAAGGACTCTATCGCCTAAAAATTCCAATTTTTCATTATTATTTAAATTATCGTAACTTTTATGGGTTAATGACTTTATAAGTAAAGAACTATTCTTAAATGAATATTTTATTAACTTTTCTAATTCTCTTAAATTATCTGACATTATAATGTTTTAAATAACCTTTCAAATCTAAAAGATTTATTTAAGTTCCAAAAAACAAGTAGACTATTCCTTTTAGTATCATTAGAGAAGAAAATGATTTTAGCCTTACCAACAAGATTGGTTGCATTAACATATCCAACACTATCTAAATATCTGCTATCTTTAGAACAGTCTCTGTTATCACCCATTAAAAAATAATGATTTGCAGGTACTTTAAACTTTTTAGTATTTTGTAGTGAGCCAATTTTTTTATAAGCAGTTTGATGCTTAACATTATTAGGAAGTGTTTCGATGAAGAGATTAGTTTCTAAATTAAAATCTCCACATCTAATTATATTAGATTTATTAATTTTTTTTCTTTTAATTTTTTTTTCGTTGATGAACAAATTGTCATTAATAAATTGAATAGTTTCACCAGGTAAACCAATTAATCTCTTTATATAATCAGTTCTATTATCAGCAGGTGTTTTAAATACTACTAGGTCACCTCTTTTCGGTTTTTTTGGAAAAAAACGCTTATTAGAAAAATTAGGGCTGAATGGGAAAGAATGCTTACTATAACCATATATATATTTAGAAACAAAAATTCGATCACCAATTAACAAAGTTGGCTCCATAGAAGATGATGGAATATAAAAAGGTTGAAATAATAAGGATCTTATTAAAATAGCTATAATTAAAGCAACAGAAAAGGTTATTAAATTATCAAATACTATTTTAAAAAAATTCTTTTTCATCATAAAGTAATTGTTACAAAAGCAACAGCATATTTTTTTTCATCAGATAAAGATAAGGAAATTTTAGCTTTTTTTTTTTATATATTTTTTATTATTTTTATTTTTTTACTTTTTTTTTTAATAAAAGTTTTTCATTTTTTTTTATTAATAACAATTATTTCATTAAAATTAATTCCATTAGAAATACCTATACCCAATGCTTTTGAAAATGCTTCTTTAGCGGCAAATCTCTTTGCATAACAATTGAAGGAGCTTTTTAATTTATTACATTTAGAAATTTCTTCATTACTAAATATACGTTTTAAAAAATTTTTATTTTTAAGAGATTTTTTTATTCTATCGACATCAACTATATCAGTGCCTATTCCATATATTTTCATTATTTAAGAATTTTTTTAAATGATTTTATTGTTTTTGAAAGTCCTGCAAAAATTGACTCGCCTATTAAAAAATGACCAATATTGAATTCATGTACGCCTTTTATTTTTGATAATATTTTAGCTGAATCAAATGTTAACCCATGTCCTGCATGAACTTCCAAACCTAACTCATTACCTATTTTAACAGCATTTCTTATTTTATTTAATTCATTTTTATAAATTTTTCTTTTATTAATTAAATTGCAAAGTTTTCCTGTGTGAATTTCAATACAATCAGCATTTAATTTTTTAGCTTCATAAACATCTTTAATATTCGGTTCTATAAATAAACTTATTCTGGATTTATTTTTTTTTAATTTTGAAACAACTGTATGTAGAAATTTATTATTATAATAAAGATTTAAACCACCTTCTGTTGTAATTTCTTTTCTTTTTTCTGGAACTATACAAATAAATGGGGGTTTGCTTTTTACAGCAATTTTTAACATTTCCTTTGTTGCTGCTATCTCTAAATTTAATGGAATTTTAATTTTAGATATAATTTGTTTTAAATCTATTTCATTAATGTGTCTCCTATCTTCTCTTAAATGAATTGTAACAGAGTCTGCGCCACTTGATTCAGCCAATAATGCTGCTCGCAAAGGGCTTGGATATCTTTCTCCCCTAGCATTTCTAACGGTTGCAACATGGTCAATGTTTACACCAAGCCTAATTTTTTTCATTAAAGATTTCTACTTCCAGGTTTAATAGGATTGATTATAGATAGATCTTCTGGAATATTATTTTTAGTATAAGTAGGGATATTCAGTTCTACTTGAGAAACTATTTTTTCTTTTATCTCTGATTTACCATTAGATCTATTTATAATACAAGCATATCCAATTATTATTGCATCATTAGCAGTCACTAAATTTGAGCATTCAAGACTAGACTTGCCCGTAGTTATAACGTCCTCAACTATCAATACTTTAGAATTTTTATTAATTTTAAAACCTCTACGAAGTTGAAATTCTCCATTTACTCTTTCAGAAAAAATATTATCTTTATTTAATAATTTTCCTAATTCATAAGCAACTAGTATGCCCCCCATAGCTGGTGATAAAATTAAATCAAAGTCAGAAAATTCCTTTTTGATTTTTTCTGCTAGAGATAAGCAAATTTTATTAGCCTCATTAGGTTTACTCATTAGTTGTGCACATTGAATATATTTGGGACTATGTAAACCAGAAGATAATATAAAGTGCCCTTCTATTAAAGCCCTAGTCTCTTTTAAAATTTTCAAAGATTCTTTTAATGAAAGCATTTTTTTTCTGTTTATGTCGTATTATTTTAAAATTTAAATTACTTTGCTTTATTTGACTTATCAAGTTTGTAAAATTTTTCAAATCCTTAATTTGGAGATCTAAAGAAAACTTGTAATAATCATCTTTTCGCTCCACTAATTCAACATTATTTATATTTCCTTTGTTTAATCCTATTAAGTGACAAATATTTCCAAGCGCACCTGGTTTATGGGGTAAATCAACTACAATTGTGCTTGAATAGTTTTTTTCAATATTTTTTGTACTCTCTAAAGATTTGTCTTGCCAATATCTCCTAATAGAAGCTCTGGCTTTTCCTGTTTTAGCTGAACTTAACCAGTGCAAAGAAGGTGTTGCATTTTTTGAAGTTTCAATTTTAACCATATCACCGTTTTTTAATGTATTTTGTAAAGTTTTTTCAGTTCCGTTAACATAACAACCTATTGCGCTATCACCAATTTTTGTATGTACAGCATAAGCAAAGTCTATTGGTGTTGCATTCATAGGTAATTTAATTACAGCTCCATCTGGAGTAAAACAAAAAACATTTTCTTGAAACATTTGAAGTTTAGTGAATTCATAATAATGTTCTGGACTATTTCCAGTTTCAATTATTTCAACTAAATCTCTTAACCAATCGTATTCTTTCCAAGATAAGTCAGAAAATTTTTCGGATGATTTATACTTCCAATGAGATGCTATTCCACGTTCTGCAAATTCATGCATATCAAATGTTCTAATTTGTATTTCAATTCTATTTTTTCGTGGGCCAATTACAGAAGTATGTATAGATTTATATTTATTTATTTTTGGTGTAGATATATAATCTTTAAACTTTCCAGGTATTGAAGAAAACTTATTGTGAAATACACCTAATGTTTTGTAACAGTCGTCTACATTTTTTACAATTATTCTAAAACCAATGATATCAGTGAGCTGTTCTAAAGAAATTTTTTTATTTTGAATTTTTCTCCAAATTGAAAAAGGTGTTTTTTCCCTTCCAGTTATAGTGGCAACTATTCCTTTAGATTTTAAAAGATCAATTAATTCAATTGATATCGATCTAAAGGTATCTTCCCGATTATTTTTTATGAAATTTAATCTTTCTAAAATAAGATCTCTTGCGGGTTTATTTAAAACTGAAAATGATAAATCTTCTAGTTCATCTCTAATAATATTCATACCCATTCTATCAGCCAATGGAGCATAAATTTCCATTGTTTCTTTAGCTTTACGTATTATTTTGTCTTTATCTTTTACAAAATGAATAGTCCTCATATTGTGTAATCGATCAGCTAGTTTAACAAGCAAAACTCTTATATCTTTTGATGTTGCTAAAATTAATTTTCTAAAGTTTTCAGCCTTAGAGACTTTAGAGGCTTTTGTTTCTAATTCAGATATTTTAGTAACACCTTCAACTAAATTTGCAACTTCTTCACCAAATTCTTTTTTTACACTTTCATATGTAACTTTAGTGTCCTCAATCGTGTCATGAAGCAAACCTGTTGTAATTGTTGCACTATCTAATTTTAATTCAGTTAAAATTTTTGCAACAGCAACAGGGTGGATAATGTAAGGCACACCTTCTTCTCTTTTTTGATGTTGATGAGCTTTTAAAGCAAAATTATATGCTTTGTTCAAAGTTTCTGAATTTAAAAATTTATTGTATGATTTAATTTGCTTAATTAATTCATTGTTATCAATCATGTTTAGATAATAACATTTTTATTCAATCTTGTAATCTCAATCCGAGATTTCTGATCTAACTTATCGATTAAAAATTTAACATTTTTCTTAATAATTGGATGAACCCACATAGGGTCAATTTGTAATATTGGATAAAGGACAAAATTTCTCAAATGGCACTTTTCATGAGGTATTTTTAGACCATTTTTTTCAATAATTAACCCATTAAAATCAATTATATCAATATCGCAAACTCTAGGATCATTTTTTTTTGACTTAACTCTTCCAATTTTATTTTCAATCATGGCAATTTCTTTAATCAAAACTGACTCGTCTTGATCATAACTTGCTTGTACACCAACATTTAAGAAAAATGGAAATCTTTTATTTGGATATGATGGAGTTTCATAAAAACTAGATATCTTATTTATTTTTAATTTAGAATTAATCAATGATTTAATCGTAATAGAGATATTTTCAAATCTATTACCAAATTTTGAGTTCAGATTTGATCCAATATTTAAATGTATCATTTATTATTTTTGCTTAACAATCTCGCTTTTTCTCGATTCCAATCACGTGTTTTTTTTACTTGTCTTTTATCATAAAGTTTTTTTCCCTTCGCAACAGCTATCTCTACTTTAACTTTTCCTTTTATAAAATATAATTTAGTTGGTATTAAAGTTAATCCATCTTGATTGATTTTTCCTATGAGTTTATTAATCTCTTTTCTTTTAAGTAATAATTTTCTATCACTTTTAGGATCATGATTATTATAAGATGATTGTCTATATAGAGGAATGTGGGAATTGATTAAAAATATTTCTCCATTATTATCAACGGCATATGAGTCTGCTATACTTCCCTTACCATCACGAAGAGATTTGACCTCAGAACCTTTTAAGGAAATACCAGCTTCTAATAGTTCAATATAAAAATAATTAAAACTTGCCTTTCGATTTAAACAAATAACTCTTTGACCAGGTACTGCTTTTTGTTTCATTAAAGTATTTTAGCTACTTTAAGCGCTTCAAATATTTTTTTCTTAGTTGCATCTTTAACTTCTACAAGAGGAAGTCTAACAGAAGCATCACACATGTTTAATAATGAGGCAGCATACTTTACAGGTGATGGATTGCTTTCAAGAAACATGGCCGTGTGAAGAGGTTGTAAAGTTTTGTTTAATTCAGTTGCTTTGTTTTTATCATTTAAACACGCTTTTTGAAAATCAGAAGATAATTTCGCAGCAATGTTAGCAGTTACTCCGATAGCACCAACTCCACCAAGTTTATTAAATTCTAAAGAGTTATCATCATTACCAGTTAATTGTATAAAATCATTACCCATAGATTTTTTTTGAAGTTCAACTCTTTTTAAGTCTCCTGTAGCGTCCTTAACTCCTTTGATGTTTTTGAGTTCATATAATTTTGCCATGGTTTCAACAGACATATCAATTACTGACCTAGATGGAATATTATAAATTAGGATTGGAATTCCAACATTATCATTAATTTTTTTATAATGTTGATATAAACCTTCTTGAGTAGGTTTGTTATAATAAGGAGTTACTATTAACAAGGCATCAGAACCAGCTTTTTCAGCAAACTTTGATAATTCAACAGCTTCATCAGTAGAATTAGAACCAGTGCCAGATATTACTGGAATTTTTGAATTGCACTCTTTTACTGAAATTTCGATAATCTTTTTATGTTCGTTATGAGATAAAGTAGGAGATTCACCTGTTGTACCACCAGGAACAATACCATTAGTTCCATTATTTAGATGATAATCTATTAATTTTATATAATTTTCTTCGTCAAGACTATCGTCTTTAAAAGGTGTTATTAAAGCTACAATTGATCCTTTAAGCATAAAACAATATAAGATAAATAATTCTTAACTTATGACCAATAAATTAATTAGTCTAGTAATATTAGCATTTTTTTTAATGACTGGTTATGGTTATGCTGTAGATCAGTTCATTTTTCCTAAAAAAAAAAACTCTGTTTTTAAAAAAATTGAAAAAAATATAGAATCTGAAAATTGGAAAAATTTACCTCAAAAGAAGCCTATAATTAAAACAACAGATCAAAAAAATAAGATTATTGAACCAAAACAAGTTGAAAAAAAAGAACAAAAACAAGAAGTAAAAATTAAGCTTGATAAAAAAGTAAATATTTTTTTATTACCGAAAAAAAAACCTATTACTTATAAAGTTCAATCCAATGAAATAAAAAAATCCTCAGTTTTAAATCAAAAAGATTTTGAAAAAGCTAAAGAAACAATTAAATTTATTAAAGAAAGAAAGTGGAACAGTGCTCTTAAAAGTGCAAAAAAAGTAAAAAATAGTGACTTTAGAACTCTTGTTACATGGATGCACTTAAAAACAACTCAAAATTCTGCGAGTTTTAATGATTATAAAAACTTTATAGAACAACATGAAACATATCCACGGATAAACAGGATTAAATATCTTGCTGAAACAAAGATATATTTAAAAAATAATTCTCCTACATCTGTAATAAATTGGTTTGATCGTCATCCGCCTCTTGGCGGAATAGGTAAGATAAAATTAGCTGAAGCTTACTTAGAACAAAAAAAATTTGATAAAGTTGAAAAACTTATAAAAGATGGATGGATTACAGCAGATATTCCAAAAAATGATTTAGGTTATTACAGAGCTAAATTTAAAAAATTTTTAACTACTGATGACCACATTAAGAGAGCCGATCATTTGGCTTGGGAAAGAAAATATTGGGATTTAAAAAGAATGCTTAAATATTTACCTACTGATCAAAAAGCACTCTATAATGCAAGACAAATTCTAATGAGTAACTCTTATGGTGTTGATAATGCAATTTCAAAAGTTCCAGATTATCTTAAAAAAAATGTTGGCTTGGAATATGACCGTCTAAGATGGAGGAATAGAAGAGGTAGATTAGAAGGATCTCTTGAAATTCTATACAAAAATTCAAATAGAACAGAACAACAAATGGTAAGACCTGACAAATGGTGGGAACAAAGAAAAAGTGTTTCTCGGGCTCTAATTTATAAAAAAAGATATAAAACAGCTTATAAAATCTCAAGTGAACATGCTCTATCTGCAGGTCCAGATTTTGCGGAAGCTGAATGGCTTTCAGGATGGATAGCTTTAACTTTTTTAAAATCTCCTGAATATGCGATAAATCACTTTCAAAATTTTTACAATAATGTCGGCTATCCAATAAGTTTAGCAAGAGGAGCGTATTGGCTAGGAACTACATACAAAACTTTAGGTGATAAAGATTTGTCTTTTAAGTATTTTTCAGAGGGTGCCAAATTTCCAATGACATATTACGGGCAACTTTCTTTTAATGAAATTAAACCAGGCGAAAACTTTCAATTAATTGATGAGTCTAACTTTAGTAAAGATTATGAAAAAGAATTTAAAAAAAATAAACTAATTGATCACGTAATCTTACTTACTGAACTTAATGCATCTCAACTTTCAAAAGATATTATAAAATATTTAGCTACATTAAATGTTGAAAAAGGTAGTGAAGTTCTTGCTGCTAAATTAGCAACTGATGTTGGAAGATATGACTTTGCAATTCAAATATCTAAACAAGCTTCTTATAATAAAAGATTTTACAATAAATATAATTATCCAATTATTAATACTCCCAAAAAAATTAATAACAAAACAATGCCAAGTCAAGAAGTTGTATTAGCAATCATTCGACAAGAAAGTGAATTTGATAGGAGAGCAAATAGCTGGGCTGGAGCTAGAGGAATGATGCAATTAATGAAATATACGGCCAAAATTGTAGCCAAACAAGCTAAACTGCCTTACAGTATAAGCAGACTTACAAAAGATCCTGAATACAATATTAAATTAGGTTCATATTACTTTAATTCATTGATGGAAGACTATAATGGTGTTTTTCCGTTTGCAATTGCCGCTTATAACGCAGGTCCCAATAGAGTTAAAACTTGGCGAAGAGTAAATGGTGATCCATCTAAGGGACAACTTTCTTATGTGAATTGGATTGAATTAATTAGATTCAAAGAAACTAGAAACTATGTGCAAAGAGTATTGGAAAATATTAATGTATATAAATATATGATAAATAATGCACCTGTTAAAATTGATAGTTTTTTTAACTAATTTTTGGCGGAAGAGGAGAGATTCGAACTCTCGGTACGATGTTACTCGTACGGTTAGTTAGCAACCAACTGGTTTCAACCGCTCACCCACTCTTCCATTTTAAACAAACAAATTTAGTACTATTTATTAATCAATTACCTTATAAATCAATCATAAAAATGGTCAAATGAAGAAAAATTTATTTAGAGGTTCATTATTTACAGTTGGGGCCTCTCTTTGGTGGGGTGTAATAGGCGTACTATATTTTAAGTTTGTTTCTTTTGCCTCAGCTTTAGAATTGGCAATACATCGTACTATTTGGACAGCTTTATTGTTATTGATTACAACAACTTATTTTTCAAAATGGAAAGAATTCAATAGAATTATAAAAAAAAAAATTAACCTTATTATTTTATTTTTTACTGGACTTTTAGTCTCAATAAATTGGCTTACATGGTTGTATGCTGTTCAAACCAATAATCTTTTAGACGGTGCTCTAGGTTATTATATATTCCCGATATTAAGTGTTTTTTTTGGAATAATATTTTTAAAAGAAAAATATAATAAAAATCAGATTATTTCTGTTTTTTTGGTTATTGTCGCTTTAATTTACTTGCTTATAAAATTAGGTGAGGTGCCTTGGATTGGAATTACTGTAGCAGTTACATTTAGTTTATATGGTTTGATAAGAAAAAAAGTTAGGGTTTCATCGGATATAGGGTTGTTAATTGAAACTCTATTAATTTCACCAATTGCTATATGCCTTTTCATTTATTTAGTTAAACTTAATATAAATATTTTTTCTGTTAATGAACCTATTTTATCTTTTTATTTATTTTGGGCTGGACTAATGACGTTAATCCCTCTTTTTTGGTATACAAAAGGCTTTAGTCTAATTGGAATTGGTCCAGCTAGTATGATATTTTTTTTAACTCCTACTGCGCAATTTTTCTTAGGATTATTTTATTTTAGTGAGCCTTTAATTTTAGATAAATTAATTTCATTTATATTTATTTGGGTAGCTGTAATAATTTATTTAAATGAATTACGTAAAGAATAAGTAAATATTATTAAAAAAGGCACAATCAAAGATATAATAAATGAAATAAAGAGTAAGTTTGTTTTAATCAAAATAGAAAAATTTTCTATAGAAATTAAATTTCCAACTAAGATACTGCTCTGAAAACTTTGACTAGGAAAAAATAATAAACCAGATATTAGTCCACAAATAATTGAATAAGCTGCGAGTTTAGAATCTATTTTTTTGTTAAAAAAACCATAGAAAATTGTTATTACTGCTGCACAACATAATAAATCAGCTAACAGAAATAAATATAAAATGCTATAACCTTTAGATGCAAGGACAAAAACCAACACACTTAACAATAAAATTATTATATTTGCTTGGTCTTTAATTTTTTTTCCACTTAAATTTTTATTAATTTGATTTCCATTAACTATTA
>Ga0213868_10003141_pt1 | contig 15526 bp, 14 predicted proteins | sample PICome_9_FD_160087 | JGI IMG/M metagenome (GOLD analysis project Ga0213868, IMG submission 160087) | Coastal seawater microbial communities near Pivers Island, North Carolina, United States - PICO127 | ecosystem: Environmental > Aquatic > Marine > Coastal | place: USA: North Carolina...
CCTAGCCCTGCATTAGTTCGTGTTAGAAAACGTAAATTCAAAAATCTAGTCTTGCGAGAGGTGTCATTCTTCTAAAACATGTCTGTATGAATCATACTAATTGCAACTCTTGAAACAACTCTTACCTTTAATCTATCATTCGCAAACATATAGTTTAGTTTTCTTTTTATTGGAGAACCAAGAGTGATGATTTCTCTAGGTTCTAGGTCTTGATTGGTAGTGGTATTCTTTACTCATAACCCTAACTTGTGACAAAAATGGATCGTATGAGCCCTTATTTTTTTTCATTGCCGCCAATCGGGGACTCAGTCCACAAAACGCACACACATCTTTGTCAAATCATCTCAACACCTTTGATTCTCACTCTTCAAAAGCCTACATGGTAAACGAATCCTTAAAACGCCAAATAGCTGCGGAAAGATTTGCCATACTGAAGAAGCAAGAATCTGGTGTCTACGCATGCGTAGAATATCTCGATCCTGAATTTCAGCGCAAACAACTCCAACAGCAGTACACTGGACCCAATGCGTTCATGTTTGATTCACTTAGTAGTGAATCTTCTGCAGGATCTCTCAATGAGGTGTGGCGTGAGAAAATATGTGAGTGGTGCTATCAAGTTGTAGATCATTTTGACTTTTCGCGAGAAGTTGTTGGGATAAGCATGAGCTTTTTGGATCGCTATTTGAGTACTAGACGAGTCAACAAGAAAATCTTTCAGCTAGCTGCTATGACTTGTCTTTACCTTGCAATTAAGCTGTACGAACCTGGAAGTCTCAAGATCAGTAGTCTGATTGCATTGAGTCGAGGTTTCTTTACAAATTCTCACGTGCTTGCTATGGAGGAATCTATTTTAAGGTACGTTGCTTTATGCAAGAAACGAATTAAAAGATACCGAATCGATGTGATATTTATTTACGGAAAGGCATCATAAGCATGAATCTGATAAAGAATCTTATTTTTCTTGTTTTAAAAATCAGAGCATTGGAGTTTAGAGTCCACCCTTCAACAGTTATGGACGTGATTCGAGAATATGTTGCTCTTTTATCACCTGAGATCGGAGATCAGTCAAAGTGCGATGTTTATGAGCTTGCAAGCTTCCTTTCAGAACTCTCTGTCTGCGATTATTACTTTGTAGGAAAAAAACAGTCTAACATTGCGTTAGCATGCGTCTTGACAGCATTTGAAGGTATTAAGCATGACAAACTTCCTAGATGTTATCGTCAACAGTTTGTGGATGATATTTTTCGTCTAGCAAAGATCAATTGTACCATAAAGGAAGTCCACGAGTGCAGACTTCGGCTCAGAGATATTTATCAATTAGGAGGGCACAGCTGTCGGTCAACTTTAGACAGAGATGGCAACCAAAGCCCTAACAATGTTAATCGTGCAAATGAAACAGATTCTTTAATTAATGAACATCAAGATATCCACTCACACGAAAATAATGCCGTGAAGCACGTAGCAATGGAATCTAGTTTTGTTGACGCAAGTTGCGATTAAAACCATTTGGCTGATGTAAATATTACCATGCAAAAATTCCAGAGAAATACATTATATGCTTATAAAATATAGTACTTCTCTTTATTCCCTACTGCGTTGTATTGCTTGAAATATGTGAGACTTCATTCAGGGACAAAATACATATCTTCTGGTTTTGAAAGATCTGGAATTCATATTTCCTTTATGTATGGATTCGTTTTTATAAAAATCAAATAGTGGTCGTGAACTCGAGTTGAAGAAACGCATCAGAACTTCAATCGTGTAAATAGAACCATGAATGAATCCGTGCAGAATCTACTACAGATTTCATGGTAAACTGGGATCTAGCCCTATCCAAGGTTTAGGGTAAATGATTTCTTAGGCTTTTCTACCGACATCTGCTTTTTTTAAAGTAAGACTAAATGATTCTTTCATATATTTCTGCAACATGGTGGTCCCTTCAGATCAGGAACTTTACTCTATCTTCGCGGCAATTCGGAGCCAAGAAGAGAAGTTCTATGTCTCTAAGGACTACCTAAATCAGGACTTTCAGGTACAGCGCATTGAAACGGAAGATGGCTACATTTATTCCGGCACATCCTCCTCTGTATCCTCTTCTTCCACACGCATCAGCCATTTATGGAGAGAGAAAATATGCGAGTGGTCTTACCAAGTTGTAGACCATTTTAATTTTAGCCGGGAAGTCGTTGCAATTGCCTTAAATTACTTAGATAGATACCTTGCAGTTCGAACTGTAAACCGCAAGACTTTCCAATTGGCAGCCATGACGTCGCTATTCATTAGCATCAAAATTAACGAATCAAGAACTCTACGTCTAAGTACATTTCTTGAGCTAAGCAGAGGTTATTTTGAAGCTGAACATGTTATTGAGATGGAAAAAGACATCTGCAGGTAAGTTCGAAGAAACGCGTCTGTCTTCATCGTGATGGGTGTCTTCTGGATCACGATGACGAGCCGGAAGTAGGTCTGTGGGCTAGGTGGCAAAGACACATCTTTTGGCGCCATAAAATTTACGTCTCATTTTTTCATTTTTTCTTAGTGCACTTGAATGGCACATGCATCCTCCTACACCCATCCTAATAGCAAATTATCTGGGACTTCTTATTCCCAAGTCAGTGACTACCATCAGCGAAATTATTGAAATTGCAAGATTTTTAACAGAGATTTCAGTTTGCGATTATGGATCTTTCATCACCAAAAAACCTTCTTCCATTGCAATCGCAGCCGTCTTATGTGGAATGGAATTGGTAGACAGTAAAAAAGTTTCACAAGAAAGCTTTTCATATTTCCATAACCGAGTCAGTTCGGTTGCCGGTCTTCAATCAACTGTCCCAGAGGTACTAGAATGTCGAGCAATAATGCTCGAAGCCTTTGCTCAGGGTGGGTTCTCAAGCTTTGCCTTTGGTAATGAAGACACCAAAGATCGTTTGAATAATGGTTCTGATTCCCCAACATGCGTGAATGAAAGAAACTAATGAAGTTTTTAACGATGAATCCGCATAACTTTACCCCATCAAAACTCAAGTGATTTAACATTTTGCCTACTACGAATCGAAACCAACTTATTTTTTATTTCTAAACCAAAGAAATAATTTTTAAAAGCTAAATTAAGTGAAACTATCCTAAAAAAATACCAATGAAACATAAAGGCTAAATGAGGTGAAAGTAGATACTTGAACTTTACAGCAATGTATTTGTCTTATTCTCAGCGCCATTGGCCGTGATAGATAGGATGATCATTCATTTCATTATTACCATACACTACACGAGTTGCAACTGTGAACATTCTATAATTTGTTCTCCAAAAAATAGCAATAACTGTTGAGCTGGTCACAAGATATTGTGCCATGTTGCAAAAGACAATGATGTGGAAAAAGGGCACGAAAGAATGAATTGTCTCTGGTGTCATCAAAAGATGGGCAATATCGTAGCACCAACGCGAAATAATAGGAATGAAACTTATCGTCAATAAAAATGACGTCAATACAAAGTAAAGATAAAGCTTTACATAAAAGCTACATAGATAATGTAACCAGAGTCGGTCCACGATTGCAACGAAGCGACGACTGAAAAATATGTGAAGCTGATGAAAAATGAGCATTTAGGGAATGTATGAGACAAAACGAAATATAAACCTGTTGTAAGCTTTTCACGTACCATACACGATTGTTGCAATTGCCAGATAAGAAGAGATACCCCTTTGAAATGATTTCGAGGCCATCCAAATTTGACGGAACAAAATGTATAAATGATGTTGTTTTGACACAAGTCATGCGTACATGCCCCCTCAACAACAGCAACCATCAAAATGCAGAATAGAAAATGGACAATCGTACTTAAAAATCTGAGAACGGCAAGTCGATCGGTGAGGGAAACTGTCACAACTTCGTAAACGTTTTTGGGCAGTCTTACTGTTCTCCTATAACTTTGACCACATGCATTACACACAGCAGCCGGTGAGTGAAATCTATCTGCTCCGTTATTTTGATTGTTTATAAAAGGTGTATCATACGAAATCCACATTTTAGGACTGTCATGACTATTGGTCAAGAACTTAAAAACATCAAATTTATGTACCAATCCCAGCTTTGTCTCTAAGCAGTTCCTATGCAGAAGTTCCGTGCAGCAACATGGAACAATCCATGACTGCTCATTTCCCATCGACATGAGAGTTTTCGATGCAACACCAATATGAGAACATAATCTGCACCTGACGCAGTTGACACCAGACTCTCGTAATATACAAGCCAATTTCCAAGCATTAATACTTGCCAAATCTGCTGTTCGAGCTACTTTATGTTGGAAATCAGTCTTATCACGATGGAGACACAAAATATTCAGAATATATTCGACCAAAGGTGCACCAAGCATGGATAACGTTTTTCTGACGGCTTTTGTTCCATTTGAAAAATCATTGGATTTTTCTCTATCGTCGATATGATACCCTAGCATCGATAGCTCAATATTATTCCATAGCTCATAATACATTTTTCGTAATGAAGGCATGATGGAGTTAAGGTCTATTTGTGTAGATTCTGATTCTTCTGGATCCACAATGTCCCCCACAAATGATTTTTCCCAGCATCCGTATCTTTTCACATGAAAATACTCCCATCTCGAATGTCTCGTTAGTTTATATATCGATGATTGTATGTGAGGAGTCATATGCGGATATTCACCATAATGCAAGAGGAAGGTCCTTTTCCATCGTTGACACGTCCATCGTGCGTGATATGAGAGACATGTCGCAGAAAATGAGGCACACGATAAGGGAGGCAAATACGACTCCATCAGACCTATTAACTCAGTGGGAATATCATGAAGTTGCAATTGTTTCTTCGTCATGTTTCATTGTAAGCGTTATATCGTTTCTCGTTCCTTGGTTTTGAAAGACACTTGTCATCAAGTCCATCGTCCATCCCCCCAAAATCATAATTTTGATCCTGAATGAAAGAACGCCAAATACCCCTTCTCGTTTTTTATTCGTATGCTAAAAAAATAAGTCCCAGGAAAAAAGACCGTTAGGGGGCTGGTTGTTGGTTTTACCACTACTGCAGCGGAAAAGCTCGGTGCTCGGTGCACACTGCACACTCGATAGGCAAGAAGTCTACATTGAAAAATAAAGGAGAACATACAAACGAGCCAAGGGACCTTTTGAACGTGCCACCAACATTCGGTTCCACTGTTATATTGATTTTGGTTTGAATAGGAACGAAGGAAGAACCTGATAAGAGCGCCTCTACCCACGTTTTTGGCATTGAGAGTGGCCATTGAAGAATATTTATATACACATCAGAAACTAAAGTTATACATCTTTTTACTTTGAAAAAGAAATATGGGAAACGATCACTCTTCTTCCAGATACTATGATGATGATGAAACTGCCGCTTCAGGTATGACAGGAGCGACGGGGTACACGGAGGATCGAACTCGAAGTTCACGCAGAGGGGGTCGCACTGAGATCCCTGTTTTATCTCACTTGATTGATTCCATTTGTGGACGAATGGTCTTTGACGAAGATGATGATATTTCTGCTGTTAGATCGAAATATCGTAGAAAAGGTGACAGACCAAGGTCACGTTCCATGTATGATTCTTTTGATGACGATGCGACGTTTGATACAGAGATGGAAGAAAGAGAAAGAAGTAAACGTAAGAAAAAGAGTAAATCCAAATATGATTCCTATGAAGAATCGATTCCTGAAGAAGGAGAGGAAGACAATGGCGACGAAAATACGTTCGATCCGATGAGCCCTACCAGTCTTAACACCATCAGTAAATCTGCGGAATCTGGAGAAGAAGCTGACTCGGCCATTGCGATGGATAATAGTATCACCCCTATGACCAAACCACTAGCATCTGCCTTCGCAAAAAGATGCTTCTTTACCAAGGCTGGAATTGGCTCATTGACTCAGCACTATGAGGGCAATACTCTATCCGGAAATACTGTACTTATGCTCTCCTCGGCGATGAAACTTAAGGGATGCCCCACAATCTGCGATGAAGATTTGCGTAGAGTTGAAGAAACATTTCCAAATCAATTTAGTCGATTACCAGACGAACTTTTGTTGAGTAGTGGGTGGAGAAGAATAAGTAAATATTGTCATTTCAGTGGAAAGCCTATTCCTGATGGAGTGCCGTTCTTCCACTCCAAGGAGCGAGTTCATCCTCAAACGGGTGGTTACTACTTTCTTTTAGCAAGCAGTTTGGGAATGGACGAAACTAATGTTGAACCTTTATCAATTGATATGCTGATTTTGATGCAGGCTGATTATCCACAGCAGTGTGATCAGGCTCCGAAGCAGTTGTTGGAAGATCCAACACAATGGCATTTAGTTACCAAGTTTTGCTTCTTTTCGGGTGGTCCCATCAACACGATTGAAGATGTATATTATGAAGCGGACTTTGATGGACGGCCAATTTACATGCTTGCTTTCTTGAGTCCGAATCTTACACCCGAAGAGTTATACAAATTGAATGATATTACTGGCGAAAATGCTCTGAAAACTGTGGCAGCTGTAGAAGAAGTGGATGAAGTTTACAATTTGAACGAAAGAGATTTTGACGACCTGCGACTTTATCATTTGGGACCATGTAAATCATTACCAAGTCACCTTCTGAAACCCGATGCATGGCAAAAGGTTTTGCCACAATCTTTCATAGAATGTCGGGAAAAGGCATTTGCTCGGGCTTTTGAATTTGAAGCGCATGCTCAAATGGCTGTTGCAGCAGCAGGAAAGTTGATTGGTAATGGCGATCTATCCAAAGAAAGGCAAAAAGCAGGATATGTTGAATTCAGTTCGTCTCCAAAAGGGAGGGAGGATATGAACTCCCACGTTTCGGCTCACGAATCTCCTCTCGGCTTAAAGAAGGAGAATGACATCCGTACAAGCTCTCCGATCAGAAAGGTATGTTGTTTTACTTACTTTGTCGTCTATATGTTGCGTTATGTATCGTATATACTCACATGAAAGTACATCAACAATTTGAATAGTTTGATTTTGCTGAATCTCCAATACGTGGTGATTCTCCGGTAAAGCGAACGGCAATGTCGGAAGTTGGGCCATCATCCGATACACACTTGATTCGTTCTCATAGTTTTTCAAGGCACAATAGTGACCCAGGTCAAGATCGCAGTGGAAGCTTTGATCAGGATGAATCTTCCAGACTTTCCGACGAGTCTCCAAAAGGAAATGACGACGATATTCAAGTTCGAGATTCACTACAGATTCCTCCTACTCCATCTGATGAACAGCAACCAATGGATGAAATGTTAGCCAGTTCAGCGCTCAACCCACGCAGACAGTCGTCTCCGACGCGGTCTTCTACACCTACTCAACACTACCACACTCCTTTTGAGTCATCTAGACGAAACGTTGATGCATCGTCTAAGGAACGAACACAAGAAAATGAAGTCGGATCAACTGAAGTTGCGATGGATCCGTCTCCCTCTATTTCAACGAAAGATTCTTACAGTAGAAGCACAGCAATGAAAGGAGCACATGAATTACTGAAGAAAAATAGAGAGCAGCGTTTGAAACTAATGGAAAAAAGAAAAAGTTCAAGAACCAATTTGTTGTCTAGTACCGAGAAGACTGCAGTAGAAAAGAAAAACCCAGTTCGACATCCCACACCCGTGAAGCTTAACTTGGATTCATCAAATGGTGAAACTTCTACCGAACCAGTATCACCCAAGTCACCAAGTATGACCATGTACAAGGGTGGGGCGGACTGGTCTAGGGTGGGTTCAGCCAAGAAAGAAAAATTACTAGAAAGGGAGGAGTCGAAAAAAGCCTTGAATGTGGAGGATAACGTTTCTGATTCGTCGTCCACTTGGACAGATGCAACTGAACCTGTATTAGACCAACGGCGAGCCTTGATTTTGAAGATGGCAAAGAATCGAATGAAGAGCAAGCAATCCATAACAGAACCATCTAACTCTGACTCACAAGATTGATTAATTTAGCAACAAATTATTTTTATAATAATCATTTTCAAATTTATTTACCAAAGAATGCATTGATATTATCGGCGTAAAAATCAGGAGTGATGGTGTTCTCCTCGCTCAACAACTTCTCCTCAGACGTGACCCCACTTAAAACCAATACTGTCTTGAGACCGTTATCAGTTCCGAACAGAACATCAGTGTCAAGACGATCCCCAACCATACAGATGCGGCTCTTGTCCAGTTTAAGTTTGTTGGCGAGGTAATCAATCATAAGAGGACTAGGTTTACCAACAACAGTTGGCTCTTGACCTGTACAACCTTTTATGGCTCCTACCATACTTCCATTACCTGCCCATTCCTGCGCATCTGTTAAATGCGTAACGGCATCTAAGTTCGTGGCAATAAACTCACAACCAGGATTCTCGTTGATGCATAATTGGGCATACTGTATCTTGTAATAATTCACGTGTCGATCAAATCCAACAATAACTGCACCAACATCATGATCATGGTCTAACTTTCCTCCAGGTCCCATGTCGGGTTCTTTTCCTTTATCTTTAGGTCCACCGATCCAAGGAATGTCGATCAAATCCAACTCTTCCCCGATTCCAACTTCTCCAATGATATACACTTTTTTCCCAGTATCCTTGAACTTGGTCTGCTCCAAATAAGCAGCAGCTGCAAACGAAGAGGAGAAGATTTCCTCAGCAGGAATATCTAGACCAAGACTATCAAATTTTCCCTTATATCCTTTTCTTGATTTGGTAGAGTTGTTTGTCACGAAAAACATCTTTTTTCCAGAAGCACGAAGCTTTGCCAGAGTTTCAGGAATTCCGTCAATGAGAGAGTCTCCACGCCAGATAACTCCATCGCAGTCAAAGATAAAGACATCAACTTGATCAAGTAGATTTGTTTGAGGATCAGAAAGTTTTGGTACTTTTGCCATGTGCAAACTTGAGGAATAAAAACCTCGAATGCTCTGTGGCTTAGATACAAATGTCGAGGTGAAACGGGGAGCGAAAGCGGAAGCAGTAGAGAGTGAAGTTAGAAGAGTAGAAGAAAGGATTTTTGAGAACTTCATTATGTTGAATCAATGAAATTTGAATTGTGGTACAGCCAGTTTGTAGATGCGTTTCACCTTGCAATTAATTAATAGGAAACAGGTTGAATGTTGAATAATTCAAATCATCAAGCTCGTTTTCTCTCTTTTGAAGTTTTCAACTACGTCATCTAAAAGACATCCTAAACCGACGCGGCTAAAGCATGGATCAATGCTACTTTTCAGTGGCAATGAGCAATGACGCTATGTAACGAAAGCTCTTACTATCTATATGACAGTTACTGCAATACGCTCTGCATATTTTTTCAGTGCACTCTAGAGAGAATGAAATATAATGGGCGAAGAAAAAAGCTTGACTCAAGTCAAAGTAGTTTTCATTTTCTTTTTATTTCGCAATGACAATTGCTTGACAAGTTATAGAAATGATTTCAGATTCAAAACAATTTAATTTCATTCAGTATTGGAACTTATCCATTCGAACAATATGTTAGAAACATGCTGAGAAGAAGAATTTTGAAACATGATATCATGCCCAGCATGAGGAATTCGAATCAGCTTCTTATTGATAGACGTCAAGGATTCGAATAAGTTCGTTATACTTTGCATCGGTACCACGGTATCGTTTTCGGCCAAGAATACAATGACATGTTTTACGTTAGAGAGACTCAACTCTCCATGTTCGATGTCTGATGTTACCCTAAAGGTGGTGACATCTAAAAGCATCTTTGAGGTCGATAACGGCCAATGCCCACTAAAGTTTCGAGTCGTTGTTTTTGGACAGTTGTAATGAGTTGGATCTTCCAAAGGAGTCAAAGGAATTTGAGCTGAAGGTGCTACACATGCCAATAACGATAGACACGATGTCACGATAGAGGAAGGTATCGCTCTGGCATCTACTCCAACAGCTGGACATATCGGTGCTACTCCTTGAAAATTACTGGGGAAAGAAGTATCCAAAGATACATTTTGATTGGATATAATTTCAGCTGCGTATATTGCCAACACACCCCCAAGAGAAGTACCTGACAAATAATAAAATGGGCTCGTATTTTCTGTTTCAGTTCCCGCGAATGATGATACTGTAAAGGATGCGAATTCTAATGTATGTGATAACAGTCTGTCAAAATTTGGACAAACACATCTCTTGCCAGAAGATAGACCGTGTCCTTCTAATTCTAATACTGCCAATCGAATACTTCTCGATCTAGCAATTTTAGCTATCGTTTGAATACCTTTTGTTTCAGCAGATTCACAAATACCATGGATAAATAATAATATTGGAGTCGAAGGACTAGAATCCGGAGGATCAAAACATTCAATGTTCAGTTCAGCTCCATCCTTTGTCTTTAAAAACAGTCTATATGACGAAGAGACTAAGTTGGGGTCAGAAGAAAATGCGAGAGGTTGATTTTGAATAGTACTTGCGTATCGTTCCATTATTTTTGGTGTGTGAATGAACGATGCACGATGCCTACGATGCCTACTTCTTTATGTGATAATTCATTCTTCATTCATGGGTCATGAAATTGCCAAGCCCCCATGATCTATGATGCCTCTCGGTCATTTTTTCATGAAACATCAGCAAGTATGAATGGAATCAATCAATCAATCAATCTAAAATCTTCTTATTGAATTATCGTCAATTCTAATTAGTATTTTGTGATAACAGTTGTGACTGCAATTTGATTTGCAATAAAAATGAGCTTCTATGCATTTACTTCCATAGTGCTTTCACAACCTCCCCTTTGTTGTTGTACAGATCAAAAGATAGTGGCATGTAATAGTCTGAGTATCCAGGAGGTGTGTTGATTTGAATTCCTCCAAGAACGGCAATGTTTCCATCACCTACGGCAGCAGCACCGTTCGTTACAATAGATTTGACCATATCTGACTGTGCTCCGTACAGAGCGTAAGGAAGCTCAACCATCTTGTCATCCGCTTTTTCAAGCTGGTCAGCGTAAGGAAGAAGAGCCTTTCCAACAAAATATTGTTGAACATCAATGACATCATCGGGCATGGTAGCCTTTTCTCCACCCTTTAGAACTCCAGCTACGTAACCGGACGCAGCTACAGCAGAACCACAGCATGATCCTCCATTGGCACGTCCTCGGCGTTCAACAGTTCCAACGGCTCCGGTAGTGTCTACTCCAACGTGAGGTCCGTATACTACCAAAGTTGATCCTCCGTCAGGAATGTGGGCAGACATGGCACCAAAGGCTACGGCACCTCCAAAAGGAAAACCAGCAAGTCCTCCCATGTTGAAGTTTGTGTCGTATTGGCTAGAAAAGGCAGATTCGAGAGGTCTATTAACTTCATCGCAGCACAAGGAAGTACAAACTAGGGTCTTTTCCTTAGAAAACCCATTGGACTTAAGAGTAGTATTGATCTTCTCGACTAGCTCAGCAGTTGTCAGGGCTCCTGGGAATATTTCTGTTACCTTTTCAAAAGCCTTATCGTCCTTTTCCATGAAGTTCTGTAGTAGATCACCCTTGTTGTTGTAAAGCTCAAAGCTGAGAGGAAGGAAATAATCACTGAATCCAACAGGCGTGTTGATTTGAATTCCTCCAAGAACAGCAATGTTTCCATCTGCAACTCCACTGCATGATTTCTTTACAATCCTACGAATCATATCAGATTGGGCATCGTAGAGAGCGTAAGGAAGCTCAACCATCTTGTTATCAGCTTTCTCTAGACGCTCAGCATGAGGAAGAAGCATATCTCCCACGAAAGCCTGTTGAGCAGCAATGGGATCATCCGGAATGTCAGATTTCTTAGCATCTCCCTTGAGTACACCAGCTACATATCCGGAAGCAGCCACGGCAGAACCGCAGCATGATCCTCCCTTGACACGTCCTCGGCGTTCAACAGTTCCAACGGCTCCGGTAGAGTCTACTCCAACGTGAGGTCCGTACACCATGAGTGTCGATCCTCCATCAGGAATGTGAGCAGCCATAGCACCAAAGGCTACGGCACCTCCAAAAGGAAAACCAGCAAGTCCTCCCATGTTGAAGTTTTGGGTGTAAACAGAAGAGAGATCAGATTCGAGAGGTCTATTAACTTCATCACAGCACAACGAGCAAGCAACTAGAGTGTTATCAGGATTGTATCCATACTTCGAAAGAGTAGATCCAATCATGGAAATGAGTTCTTGATTGGTTAGTGCTCCAGGGAAAGCTTCGACTGCTTTAGGAAAAGGAGTAGTAAAAGATGGAACCTCGATGGGGGATTTGTCTAGTGCCAATCCGAAAGTTTTGGCTCCTTTCTCAACGGACCAGTCCACCTTACCTCCAGCAGCAATAGTAGGAGCCGAGAGGATTTCGATCATTTTCGACTTGGAGAGTGTTCTTCTCTTGATAAAGTTCATTTCAGGGAAGGTTTCCTTAACTTTCTTGTTGAGCTCTCTGGTGCTCATGCTCTCAAGATCAGTCGATGCTGCTCTGAGAGCGAATCCAGCAGGTGCATAGGTGCTGGGGACAAAGGCGGAACAAGAGGCGATAGTACCAAGTAGTGCAAGAGATGTTATCTTCATGTTATTAAGCTCGATGTGGGGAAATAAACCGTTGTATTTATTAATGAAGAGATATTTGTGTACAGGGATAGCTTATAGAAGAGTGAAGAAAGAAATTAATGACGTAAGCAGCTTACGTGAGCGGTACTCAAGTCGAATTCTCGGTTTGTTCTTGCTCAGATAGCATAAGCTACAGGCTTTTATAGACATTTTTTAATACCGATTACTGGTCCATTAATTATTGCTAACGTCATCGTGAGGTAAATTTAGTACCGTGTTGCATCAACTCGGACTAGATAGTATTTGCCGGGGACGTCACTCGAAACTATGGAAAGAATCTGGGGAAATCCAAACCCACGCCCCACGCATGAGGAGTATTTAGTATTTATGTACTACAGACAGAGTACTTTAACAATATTTTTTAGTGACTGGTTTAGAAGATTCCAATGATCTTTGTTGAACTTTGCCATTCGATAAACGCTAATTTTACATTATCAAAATCTAGATGAATTCGACTTTTTCATTCTTTGATATTCTCTCATAGCGCAAACTCTGGCACCGCGCATTCCGAGATCTTCAACCAACACAGCAAAAAGTGGAATAGTATCTAGCAGTCCAGAGAGACGTCCCTTGTCATGATATGCTTTCATAAATGGAGAATCGGCACCTTTGATGAAATTAATATTCTTTGGAGTTAACCCACCTGAAACATACAACCCACCAGTTGGTATGAATTTCACGCTGGCGTTACCACATTCAGCCCCGTATGCGGCCATCATAATATCCATTGCTTGCACACAGAGACAGCACGTGCCCTGATTCGCATGGATGCCTACAACTTGCCCTTGCATATCTTTTGCTTTCTCAAACGCTTGATGTACTTGCTCGGTTACCTTTTCAGGGTAAACAATGGCTAAGTATTCATAGCAATTTGCTAATCCCTTTCCACTAACAACTCGCTCTACACTTATACGATTCTGTTGATCAAATTTTTTCTTCAGATAATTCCATAGACCAACCTCCACATCTGTCCTCGGTGCATAATCTACGTGTCCTCCCTCTGAGGCATAGCATTCATATCCCTCCTCAGGATGCAAACTTGATGTTGTCAAGAAGCACTCCCCTAAACCAGTTCCAGCTCCAACACAAGCCTTTGGACCATAAGGATCAATAAGTTCTTTTGAACCAGGAAGAAGCTCAATAACTTCACTATCCAAATCCAAATCTAATAATCCGTAGCCTTGTCCAACAAAATCATTGATAATTTTGCACCGAACAATTCTTTTTAGCAGGCCGCTTGAATTCTGTTCAATTGACTGCCCATCAAGTTTGACTTCAATACGTTTCTGATCATTCTTCGAATCTGAAACATCATGTCCTCCGAGATTCGTCAAAGTCACACAGTTGCTTCTCACCGGTCCAGCAACAGCAAAGCAGGCAACAATCTCTTCATTATCAACCAAATCAGCTTCTTCGAGGAACGGAGCAAATATGTCTCTTTCAAACGTCTTGGATTCATCTGTAATGTAGTTTATATTACGATATTCTTTGCTATAAATGGGATCTTTAGAGGATGGATCAAATAGTGCAAGGCGGGTATTCGTCCCCCCTATATCACCGCACAGTAAGTATGTCATTTCTACGGATCTAACAAACAAAACGAAAGTTTCGTTGGTGTATGTAGAGGGAAGTCAACACTAAAATTTTAATGGGTTGATGGTTGATGGTTGATGAGAGTAGTTCATGGTGGATGGTGATGTGTGATTTTGTTTTAATGCCTGCAACATGTAACATTCATAATACCAAAACTGACTCATTGAAATTTTATTTGGGAATAAAACAAACCATCAGTCAATTCGTCATTCCACATACAACTTATACGAATAATGAATAGCTTAGCATTGCTGTGCACTCTGATTGTTCAGGTCTGTTCTTTTCAGCAGCAGATAAACAGTCGTTCTTTGCGACGATTGCATTGGAAGAACGTCCTTGTGAGCAAACAGTCAGCATCGTACATTTCTAAGTCAACCTTAAGTAGCAGTATTTTAGAGTCTCCAATTGTGAATGTGCAGTCTGAAGAGGAAAGCAATGATCAGTTTGATTGGTTTAAATCATGGCATCCCATTGTACCAGTAGAGTTCTTAGATCCAACAAGGCCTCACGCGTTTAAGTTGCTAGGAATGGATATTGTAAGTTTCAAATGATGGGACATTTCATCTATAAAACTTATTGACTATTTTGGCTTGTAAAAATCTTACCCCTTGTCCTGTTCGAAATCTGATAGGTTATATGGAATGATGGTCCGTTGGATAAGAGCTCCATTTTCGGACCTAAGAAGAATAGAGTGAAAGGGGCAAAAAAGACTGACGGAAATTGGCGTGCGTTTATCGATCAATGTCCTCATCGAAAAGTCCCATTATCAGAAGGAAGGGTTGAGGATGATGGCAGCCTTCTTTGTAGTTATCATGGGTGGAGATTTAGTGGAGATGGCTCCGTGATTAGTGTTCCTCAGTTGACATCTGAGAATGAACTCGAAAAATGCAAGTCAAATCCAAAAAGTAGTTGCAATTCATTTCCAGTACAAATTGTCGATGGAGTACTATGGGTATGGCCCGATTCAAGTCCTAATTCTCGCTTAGAAAGCGCACTAACCGAAGTCCCTCACCTTCGTATGGAAGACGTTAAGGAAGAGAATGTCTGGAAAGGGCCTTGGAATTTTCGAGAATTACCTTATGGTCATGATTTCTTTATTGAAAATGTTGTGGACCCTGCTCATGTTGGTGTATCTCATCACAACATCGTCGGAAATCGTTATGGTGACCAACGAATGACAGTGAAAACTGGATCGCCGTTATCGAAATCAGGGTTCAGTATCCTTACGTCTATACCTGGATCGTCCAGCAACAGCGCGAAAACAACATTTAACGCTCCATCTCAGGTATTAATCGAGCAAACTTTCGGGGAGAATGGCGCTAAACAATTTCTCGAGTTATACTCATCCCCAAGCAAAC
>Ga0213868_10003142_pt1 | contig 15526 bp, 10 predicted proteins | sample PICome_9_FD_160087 | JGI IMG/M metagenome (GOLD analysis project Ga0213868, IMG submission 160087) | Coastal seawater microbial communities near Pivers Island, North Carolina, United States - PICO127 | ecosystem: Environmental > Aquatic > Marine > Coastal | place: USA: North Carolina...
TGCGTCTTTTAAGGCCCAAGCCGATATGGTACGAAGATGATGCTAAATACGAACTCCACACGAAGCTGGTTTCTGGTGCACTGATGCCGGTAGTCACCCATACTTACATATATATGTATATATGTATAAGATTTCAACCTAAATGTCCTCTCCATCGTCCTCTAAACGCTTTGACAAGGGAGTATCTGTCCATTGGCTTGCGACAGGATTTCTATCGGAAATCGTATCTCTCATGAATTTGGGTGGCAACTTTAAAGGATCAAACCTGTATGAAGTAAACCTACCCTTTTCCGCACTGGAAGATTTGACAGATACCAAACCAGGGATCTTTCGTCGCAAAGGATCGAATCGAATGAATTCAGATCGAACATTGGGCACATCTTACGTCGACTGTCTTGTCGGTACATCGAATGTTGGACCTGTGGAATGTCATCTTGTGTATTCTCGTGAAACTCCCGTGAAAGATGTGATTAATGCATTATTGACGTATTGTGAAGATCAAAAAAAGAATCCAGAGGCTACCTACATATGGATTGATTGTCTTTGTTTGAATTTGAATTTGGTTGCAGACAGAATTGCAGCCAAGAAAGATACTCCCAAAACGGAGTATGAACGGATGGTTCGTTATGCCGCTCGTAACCCACCTATCAAAAAGGTCCTTGCCGTCTATGCACCACCCAATCATCCTCTCATTCTTCAACAAACCTGGCCAATTTTTGAATTGTATACAGCGAAAAAGAATGGCATACCCGTTGAGATTATTATGCCTCGATCGTACAAAGATAAAATTGTGCGATCTTCGAAAGATAATGGATTGAGTAATTACTTTGGTGATTTAAAATTAGATGTCAAGGTTCAAATATCAACATGTAACAATGCAAAGGAACGAGAGGATATAATGAGTTTATTGAAGGTATATTTCCCAGGAGATCTGGATGAAGGTTTGAATGCTTGGATAATCAAGTTTGCCCAAACACAGCTCGTTGAATTTGTCCTATCGAATATGACAACCGACGAGGGAACGAGTCAAGAAGCAAATGACACACTAATGGACAGTATCTGTTATCAAATCGGTACGATCCTTCATCAAGAAAAGAATTATGAAATGGCATACAAACTATATCAAAAGTGTTTGGTGATTCGTGAGAAGAAGCATCAATTAGATCCTTCCGATGATAGTAAGAGTGAAAAAGTAGCTCAGACATATCAAAATATTGGCATTGTTCTACAGCAATTGAATGATGCGGATAGCTCCTTGTTTCATCTTAAGAACGCATTGATCATTCGTAAACGATTGAATGGTCTGTACCATATTGATACATCTGATTGTTATATGAATATCGGTCAAGCTCAACTTTCCTTGGGAAATTTGGATGATGCATACGATGATTATAAGACTGCACTAATGATAGAGGAGAAAATTCACGGTTTGAACCATTCTCGGACTGCCACTTGTTATTGTGGAATCGGATGTGTTTTGGACATGATGGGACGATCGGACGAAGCACTGGTTTACTTACAACAGTCACTCATGACGCGAGAAGATATATTGGGTAAGAACGATGAAGATACAGCTGCTTCTCATAGTGCCATTGCAACGGCATTGACCAAAAAGGGTGAATTTGAGGAAGCTCTAGGTCATTACAAGACAGCCGTTGAAATTTATGAGGATGTGAGTGGCATGAACAGTGAAAAAACTGCGACTGCTTTGAATAATCTAGCAATGGCACTATGTGATGAAGAGAAGTATGTCGGTGCACTTGAATACTTAAAGAGAGCACGTGACATTTATAACAAGACTCTTGGACCTAATCATCCTCACAGTGTGATGGCAAATGAAAGCTACAACGAAGTGAAGAAATTGTGTCGTTAAAAACAAACAATCGTTTCAGTTGAAGATGTGAGCTTATGACTCTATAAATATATATGTGTATGTGTGTGTCCGCGTGTGCCCTGCAGAGGTTAGGAATGTGTGTCATGTGTGTCATGTGTGTCATCCGAGAGTAAATATTTTATAAAAAAATGAATAAAAAAGTCCATGAACCAAAACCGTTATTGTACCGTTATTTTGATTTTCCTGTGACGCCAGTGTGTGCAAACCAACAACTTTTTTCACAAGAGGGAGAATCAGAAAAGAGAACTTAGCTCCATTCCGAAAACCCTAACTTCCGAAATCAGTTTGATTGAAATTCCAACGATCAAATGACTATAGTTTCACATAATCAAATGCATGTGGAAGAGGAAGATCCTGTTCTTTCATCGAATGAGGCCTCTCCAGTGTATTTTCAATCGCAACAACAACAACAACAACGTGACGCTGCCGTCGTTGTAGTCCATGACGCAGTTAACTCTGTTGATACCTCTCCTCAATCTTCACAACCCACGTCCAGTATGGCACAAGTAGATTCTTCTGTAAATTTAGAGAGTCCCGCAGAGATGATTCCACCCGAAGGTGATGAGAAGGGTATTAGTTTAGATAACGACTTTGAACATGCTGAAGAGGAGGGGGAAGAAGATAAGGATGACGATGACGACGACGACGAATCGGAATACTCTTATGAAGATGACGAAGATGGGAATTACGATGGATTCCTCTTATCTACTGAGAGCTATGATAATGCGAATGCAAGTAAAACAGCAGTGGTGGAAGAAGTCTCCGGAAGTCATAATGGACACCCAGTCGTGGCTGATGGAATTCAGAATCAAAATATTGTTGAAGATGATTCTCTCAACGTCTCCTCCGAAGATAATGAAATTGTACAGTTTGCATCTCTTGATACAATAGCATCTAGTAATAATAATAATGAGACTGGAGAGCAGCTCAAAGCCAAATGGAAGGAACCAACGAAGCAAGCAGTGAATATGTCCTTACGGGTAGAAAAGGAAAAATCAGGAGGAAGACGACGACTTGCAGCGGATTTGTACAAGGTCATGATGACAGATACGGAAGAAGCTGGTTTTTCAGTGGAACAAAGTGCAGAAGAAAGTATGGATAAGTGGACTATCAAACTATTCAAATTTGATGAAGATTCTGATCTGCATAAGGACCTACTCGTTCTTGGATTGGACTGTGTGGAATTGGAAATGAATTTTCCGGAACAGGTGAGTGCTACACATGTATTGACGTCGATTCCATACTATTTTTTGTCTTTGTTGTGCATTTGATGTTGAATGTATATCTTCAAAAACAATACAACTGATATACAATAAAACTATCCCTCCCTTCCACCACCACGTCAAATAGTATCCATTCGAACCACCCTTTGTTAGAGTCGTCCGTCCTCGTTTCAAGAAACAAACTGGTTTCGTCATGAATGGTGCCCTGTGCATGGAACTCCTCACCAATGAGGGATGGAACCCCATCAATGATATTGAAAGCGTTATCGTTTCCATCCGTTCGCTTTTAGTTGTTGGTGATGGGCGCTTAGAGGCTGCGGTCAATATGCCAGAGGAAAAGCGTAAGGAACTTCTTGCTGCTGCTATGAAAAAGAGTCAAGAGGAGATGAATGACATGTCAGGATTCAAACGGAAGCGTAGCGAATCTGAGGATAATCATAATAAGAATGATGGTGATGATGATACCTCTATGAAAGTGAATGATTCTGCCAATGCCTATACCGCAGCCGAAGCCAAGGCTGCGTACAAGCACCTGTCCGATTATCATAAGAAAAAGGGATGGAGTGGATGGTGGGCAAAGAAAGGTTGAAAAGTGTCTCTCTCTCTCTTTTTTTTTCTCTCTAAAGGCGTTTGCTTCGTTTTCTTGGAGGATAAATGAAAAACTAAACTACGATACGGACTTCTCCATGCCATTGTTGGATGAAAGATATCCGTCTTATATTATATTATGCTGTTCGGTCTTTAAAGTATGAAAGGATCCAGCAGTTAGTTCCAATAAAAATGTATATAATATACAAACAATTCAAAAGTTCATTCTTTCTTTTAGAACAAGGGAAGTAAGCAGTAGATATATCTCATTCTGTCACTTCGTGTAACATTACAAAAGAGATAGATACATGTTTGACATTATAAATAAAACGATTCATTATTTTTCTTCTATACTAGTTGTGGTAGATACTTTGGAAAAAAAGACGTGAACGTCTTGATTGACAAAATATTTTCTTCTTTTCTTAAAAAAAATCAAGAAACACTCCAATAGTAATGTTTCATAATTATTTCCATGCCCACATGTGTTTATTCGTCGTGATCATTATCAAACATCTTTTCACCTCCCATTATTCACATGAGGCCACTCATGACACAGATTCATTCATTCCATCCACCACTTAACAGCAACTACTCTTTTGATCCACAGCCTTGCTTCTAAGCGAGACACCCCCTTTATTCGCACCTCCAGCAGCACTAGGCTGAGTCTTCATCCTTGCCTTGATACTACTCGCCATGGTAAGGAACGCCTGTTCCACATTCGTCGCAGTTTTGGCAGAGGTCTCAAGGAACTCAATACCAAGACTTTCCGCAAACTCCTTCCCCTGCTCTGTCGAGACGACACGCTTGGCAGTAAGATCGGACTTGTTTCCCACAAGGAGCTTGTTCACGTTTTCACATGCATATCTGTCAATTTCATGAAGCCATTGCTTGACATTATTGAATGATTCATTGTCCGTGACATCGTAGACTACGATAATTCCATGGGCTCCACGATAATACGATGATGTAATGGTACGGAAACGTTCCTGTCCTGCAGTATCCCAGATTTGGAGTTTGATTGTTTTTCCATCAAGCTCAATAGTACGGATTTTGAAATCAACTCCAATGGTGGAGATGTAAGATTCTGTGTAGGTATCATCCGCAAATCGTAAGAGAAGACAAGATTTACCGACACCCGAGTCTCCAATGAGCAGGAGCTTGAAAAGATAATCGCTGTTTGAACGATGGAAATGGGATGATTTGTTAGATATGAGTGCATTGTGTATATATATATATGTATTTATATATATTCATTTGTATGATTTCCATGGACTCGGGAGCACACGATTCATTCGAATAAAAAATAACGATGGATTCATTCTCTTATGACGTGTTCTTTTCAAGTGACTCAATTCTCTCAAATAGTCCCATTATAACATGTTCGTTATTATATTGTAAGATAGTATACAGTCGATTGAGAAGCTTGATGAAGGAAAAAATCATCCACAAGGTTCTTCCTTCGTACGTATAAACTACCTTGATATGGAGTCAACGAAAATGAATGGAATATCCAATCCAACTCTCTTTTATCCACACCTTTTCTAATCGACAGTGAAATACAACACACTTACTATTCAGGATTCATATTTTATTTTTAAAAAAAGTGTGAAACTGTAATATTCTATTTCGTTTGTGTTTTATGTGATGAGAACAGAAGACGTTCGAAATCCTTCGCTGTTTTTCGAACCCACAGTTGCTCCACACGACAGACGAGAGCCCGCCGCCGGTACCCGCCAACGCGCTGGCTTCGGGTTTCGTTGTACAGTTGTTGGGAACTATTTTTGCGGGCATTTCTAAAGGCTAAATTAGTAGAATGGTCCATTCGTGCTAAAAACAGAGAAGAAAAATCCGTTGCACAGATTTGAAACACACACTCACCTTTGCTCCATTTACCACACACGTACTGACTACTCTCTCTCTCTAGTAGAAAGATATAAGATACGTCAATACGTCCACTCCACCACTTTTCATAACCAAGAACAAAAGAGTCACAACTCATCCAATAGACAAACGAAAGTGGATTATAGTTGAGTATCAATCATTTTATTTGAAGAGAAGAAATAAAAAGGAAATTGATTTCATTCGAGTGAGTCGAAGAAGATCATAGTAACCTCGTTTCTCGTTTGGTACAAGAACAACATACATCGGTCACCATGAGTCGTCGACGTCAATCCTTTGGAGGAAATCTCCATCAAAATCAATTCAATCGTCTCCCCATTCGAAGCCCATCATCAGCTTCAAAACGTCGTACATCGTTTGGAGGATTTGGATTCCCATCATCCACTGATGATACATCCCTTGAATCGACTGAACAAAAAGACAGAAGGGCCATGTTGGAAGAATGGAGATCACAACTTCATGCCAAGAAGAGTGCAACTCAAAATCATTCATCTTCTTACACAAGTGTGGATGTTACTGATTCAATGTTTGGTGGTGTAGAATCGCAATCAGAGGAAAACAAAGAAAATCAATCCATTAATTCTAGCTTTCATTCCCTTCAGATGCAACATTCCGCTCTGAAAACGTCAACTTCTGTTGATCTGAATTCTAGTATACTATCCAATGCCAGTCTTACTTCCATTGGAGGAGAAGGTCTTACCGCTGTGGAGAGATTTAGACTCCGTCGTAAGCAACGTTTGATGGGCGATGGGAGTATGAACCATGGTAGTAACGTTGGAATGCCTCCTCCAGTTCCACTTCCGTCAACGGATAGATCGATTGCTTCAGCAGCTAATGTTGGAGTTGCACCACCTCCAACTTCACAAAGTATTTGTTTTGACGATGAACCCATGTCCTTTTCTAGATCTACGACAGGTAAAATATCTTCATCGACTCCCAGTCGACGAATGAGTATGATGAGTGGACCTGCGCGTAGAAGTAGACCAAAGAGTGGTGGGAGGAAATCCATTTCATCATTTTCTTCCTTTACACCTGCAACTTCGTTTATGGACGATAGTATAACTGTAGAAAGTGGGGGCCCGGACACTCTAGTGGAGAGTGCAAGTCTTTTCAATAATGCAGAGATATCCATTTCCATCGATGAACAACAACCATCAAGCAGCATCATGGACGATGCTGAGCCTGGATTAAAATCTAGAATTGTCATGATGGAAAAACGTATTCAAGAATTGGAAAAGGAAAAAATGTCATTGAGTATGTCCAAGGCACCACTTGAGGCGCGACTGAGGCAAAAAGAAGATCAATGGTCTAAGGAAAAGGCCAAGTTTGAACAAGAGATTGATGCACTCATGAATGCATCTAAAGTTGAATCGGAGAAGTTTTCCACTGTTGAGAATGAATTGGAGCAGATTCAAGAAGAGAATCGTAGTCTCAAGCTTGAACTCAGGAAACAAAAAGCATTGGGCAATGACGGTGGAGATGGCATGGATGATAAGTTTTCAAGGCAATTACAAAACGATAGAGCACTTGCGGAATACAAAGAAAAATTCCGAGCTGCTGAGGAAGAAATTAGAGCATTGAGACTTGAAAAGGTTTCGATTGAATCCGAAGTGAATGCTACCAATATGGAATTGGCTGCATTGATTCGTGATTTTGACTCGTTGCAGGAAGAGTATGAAGCTCTTGCTGCTCAAAAAGAGTCCAACCAAGAGGCTGAAATTCAGCTTGAGGAGCTTGCGAAAGAGCACACCGCCACCTTGGCTCAGTTGAATGCTACCAGTGGAGAGTTGGCTTCTCTCAAAACACAAAGTAAATTTGATATGATGCAAAAAGAAAAGCAATGGAATGAAGAAAAAGAGAAACTTTTATTTGAAATGAGTGTCATGAAGACAAGGGCTGCTACTCACGAATTGGAACAGGACTCAAATGCTAGTGAAGATGAGGCAGTTTTACGAGCACGCATTGAGGAGAGAGATCGTCGCATTGCCCAACTTGAAGCTGAGGTTTTGAAAGGAGAACAAATTCGTAGAGAAATGCACAATCGTATTCAAGAGCTAAGAGGCAATATTCGAGTCTTTGTACGCACGAGACCTTTTCTGCCAGGTGATAACGGTGAAACGAATTCATGCCTCGATCTGCATCCAGATGGTGAAAACTTAGAGATCGATAGCAAAGGAAAAATCCAGAATTTCAAGTTTGACAAGGTCTTTCCTCCTTCGGCTGGACAGGATGCTGTCTTTGATGAAGTCTCTGAGTTTGTTCAGAGTGCACTTGATGGATATCACGTGTGCCTTTTTTCCTATGGACAAACAGGTTCAGGGAAAACACATACTATGCAAGGTAGTGGAAACAGTAACATGAGAGGAATTATTCCTAGAGCTGTGGAGCAGATACTTTCACAAGCAAAGAGCATGCAAAAACAAAAGTGGAAATTCACCATGAGCGCTAGTTTCTTAGAGATTTACAATGAAGAACTTAAAGACTTGCTAGTCAACATGAACGAAGGCGAAATTATACAGGGAGCTGGATACAAAGATGATGGAAAGCTTGTGATCCGGCGGGATCGCGATGGTCATAGCTATGTTGATGGTTTGAGAAGAGTAACAATCAATACAGAGGACAGTGAACATGGTATGCAAGGCCTCAAAAATCTCATGGCTGCAGCTGCTAGATCGAGATCTGTTGCTTCGACAAAGATGAATGCTGTCAGTTCGAGAAGTCACTCGGTATTCATGCTTCACTTACACGGAGAAAATGATGAGGATGGAACTATAGTTGACGGTGCTCTGAATCTATGTGATCTTGCTGGAAGCGAGAGATTAGATCGCAGTGGCGCAGCGAATGATGCACAACGTCTAAAAGAAACTCAGTCAATCAACAAGAGTCTGAGCTGTCTTGGAGACGTTTTCACTGCTCTTTCCAATGGCTCAACTCATGTACCGTACAGAAATTCAAAACTGACATATTTGCTTCAGGATTGCCTGAGTGGAGATGGAAAAGCGCTTATGTTTGTTAATCTCAGTCCAACGCTTGAGAGTAGTAATGAGAGTTTGTGTTCTTTGAGATTTGCACAAAGAGTAAATCAGGTGGAGTTGGGTAAAGCAACCAAACATATTTCCTACGCCAAAAAGTAACTGAAGCAAACCATTATGTGAGAAACTGCTTTGGGGGAGTAAAATATGCTGACTAAGTAGTAGAATCGTTAATATAGACATTTTAGTTTGTGGTATCTTGTTTCTGACCCATTTCGACATCATTGCGATCTGCAAGGAGTTGTTTCAATTCGTGTTCATGTTCCCCTTTAGGGATATTTTCAGATAATTCCTTTTTCTTGTTTTGTTTGGCCAAAGACGCAACTAACAAACCACCTAATACTAAGAAAGCTCCTAAAGCATAAAAGTACGAAAATGCCTTGGGGAACAACATGAACGACAATATGAGAGTCATACCCTTGCGCGCAGTTGACAATAGAACCGCAGTCACTCCGCCGTATTTTTTCACAATCATCATGAACGAGCTAACTGCAATGTAAGATATACATGTGTATATTGCCATGTAGGCAACGAGATTCGTGTCCGAAGTCTTTGCAAGCCGAAAGAGTGTTAGCAGATCTCCACTGAACATTGTGGTAACAGTCATTGTCAGCAATGTGAAAAAGTTTGTGTAAACTGTAACTTCGAGTCTTGATGATCCACGCCTGAAAAGCCTTTCCTGTGCATTTGGTAGAACGGCATCTGCAAATACACTCATGGAAACTAGAGCAAGTCCGATTGGGTGAAAAATAGGACTGATTTGCCAATCCACTGCGGCAAAAATGATCAACCCAAGGCTAATAGCAAAGGCTGCAAGATATTCCACTGACTGAAATACTCGCTTATTGATGATTGTGGCAATCACCATGGTAGGAATGAGCTTACAAGATCTGAATACGACCTTGGTGGGGAAATTTATGAAATTGAGTGACATATTGGACAATGAACTCGATGCCAACAGACAAAGGGTTAAGAGCGGGTAAGCAGAAATAGGTGCTACTCTTCCACTTTCTTTTGCTATATGCTTTCTTTCTATGAAAGAGCAAGTAGTGACGCTGTGATAAAAATGGGTCATAATTAGTACCACAATGGGAAATACGAAAAGAGACTTATGATACAAACAAATCTTACTTACCCTACAACTTCCATCCAACCTAGCATGACACCAGGAAATCCTGGAACTTTCATCATGGCTTCTTGCAATATGTTATGAATGCCAAAGAAAATAAACATGCCACCTGCCAAAATAGAGAACTGAAATGATGGAGATAAAGCTTCAAACATGGAAGTCAAAGAAAATCTTTGCTTTTTCGACGACGAAGAGGCTGCAGATGGAGTACCATAGTTTTCAACCTTTATATTTTGACCATTCGATCGATTCATAATGGTCTTGATCGTATCATGGATGCACATTTCGTTTTTCGTTTTTGTAGAGAATAAGGAATGTAATAATTTGTGTGAGAAAAGTGGTTTGACTGGCACATCCAAATGACTACTAATGACCTGCATATGACGACCCCCGTGATCCTCCTCTAAATCCGACCACTTACCCGTCTACTCATGTACTAACCAGCTTGAAAAGTAAGCTCGATTGTGTACGAATGTATGAAGGATGGTTGGTTGGTCTCAACTTTGAAAGCTTTATTTCCTCCCCATACAAGATGCAATATAGATCCCAAAATTGAAGTTTGATGTATGAATGATCTATCGCTGATGGTGTTTTTCGTAGATGTGATATCGTAAATGAAATCCCAATGAAAAAACAAAATCCGTGAAAAATGTGAACCAATTTAAATCTACTTGATCTTGATTGAATTATATTCAAAGGAACAGTATACTTGAAGAGTGATGAGCTACCTACAATGATAGCAACGGTTCCTCCGATCTCTCTGTAGACAGTGGTCGGAATTTGAACAACACACCAGCAGAGGAGGAAAGAGGGGAAACGGATGAAAAACAATGTATCCATGTAGGGTAGGTACCTTGAAATTTTGATGCTTTTGCTCGTTCGCGCAACAAACGCTCTGAACGCTGAAGTTCCAACTAAACACAAAACACAAAAGTTAAAAGAGGGTGTGTGTTGTGTGAACAAACATTGGTTATACTTTTGTGATAGACGACGTACCATTCTAAAAACTGATCCCAATCAAACAATCCTAATGAGCAAATCACAAAACAGCGAAACCGTTCAGGAAGAAGAACTAGTCCTCTTCCAAGTCGACACAGGTGATATTGTGAAACTCAAACAAATCCTCGACGAATGTGTATCCAACACCTTTCTCAAGCCCTCACATCTCGAGACACTCGATCCCCGTGCTAAAAACATTGGACTCCTCGAAGATCATAAACTTAACAACACTAAGCTGATTCTCATGGCTACTGCCTGTGCTTTTGCCATGGTGGCGCAATTTGCCCGTGTTCCTTTTCCGGAGAGTCGTCCTTTGCTTGGGGCATGTTGTGCGGTTTACTTCCTTCTAAGCGGTATCTTGCAGTTGATCTTTACGTTTATTGATAAGGATTGTATTCTTATTACAAAGCCAATGCCTGATTCAGAAGCAGCGGCAAATTGGAAGAAGAATCCGCTTATTACAAAGCCAATGTCTGATTCAGAAGCATCGGCAAATTTGAAGAAGAATCCGAATTTGAACAAGTATGGGTTAAGGATCAGGACTATCTTCCCTCGTTTCTCTGAGTTTTATACTGTGCAGATTGAATATCAAAACTTGGAAAATAGTCCTTTTGTCTCGCAAACTTGGAGTGTGGGGCAATTCTTTGATAAGGAGGGGATGTTTGATGAGTATGGGTTGCAGTATGAAGTTGAAGCTACATTTAGACGTTTTGAACGTGGAGACTTTGATAAGGTGAAGGATGCTAATAAGAAAGCAAAGAAAGATTAATCATTTTATTATTATTATATATAGTATAATCTAATAGCTCATTTGCTGATATTTGCACTCCATTCTCTTGGAAATCTATTTGGTTCAATGTCGGGACCTAAGATTTTGATCCTTGATTCCTTGGAGCAAGATTTGATGAGTATCTGTATCACTGATTTGTTTACTTGACCTTCTGATTTGCATTTGTTGAATAAGTAGGATAACAGGCGTTCTCGTTCGGCACCATCATTCGTGAGACGTCCACAGCATTTCATAAGGCCACCGTAAATAAAGGAATTAGGCTTGCCATATTCGGCTTGTTTGCACAATTGTTCATATGTGCCGATGGCGGTCTTCAAAGCAACACGTTTGCGTTCATCGCTCCCTCCTTGATTGGAACAAGCACTGATGAAAGCAGAAAAACATCGGATGTCAGGTTTCACTCTGTCATCATCCCTAGTTTCATGGATTGTCAAAAGTTGGCGAAAGATCTTCCTCGCTGGGTCTACCTTTTCCTCTGTTTTACTTCTTGAAATGATATTGAGGATGGTGGTGAATGTCACAGTTGTTGGATGAAAATTCGGGTTTGATTTTGATAATGACATCATTTCATCCAGTATTTCCACTACCCTCTGTGAAATATGCTCATGGTTACTCTTACCACATGCATCAATAAGAGTGTTATATGTCACATCATCAGGGATGATGTCTCTATCTTTCATACGTGAAAATAGCCCTGATACTGCATCGTAAGCCTTTAGTGGATCGTTCGAGACGTGCCATTTCATCAAAGTATTGTAGCTAGTTGTATTTGCCAGACCGTGGTTTTCCATCTTTTCCAAAAGATCTCTCGCATTCTCATACAATTGGCGATTTTGAGAAGCACATAGTGCATTAAGACAAGAGTTGTAAAGAATAGAATTCGGTTTTAGATCCTCACTCATTGTAATCCTGTACATCTCCTCGAGTCTGTCAAGTATTTTTAAAGCATGTTCACCACCTACATCCGATTTGATTTTGGACCAAGCATTTAAACATGTTGAATAAGACACATAATTCGGCATTACGTCTTCACCTTTCTGGTATAGTTGTTCCATTTCATAAAGGATATTTTCAGCGTGCTGAGCACAGTCGACATCTCGTTCGCCTCGAACTGCGTTAGCCCAGCAATTCAATAATAAGGTATATGTCCTAACATTAGGATTAGTGAGCAAAGCCTCTTGATCAGAAGGGTCTAGCATGCTGTTTTTCGTGACCAGTGTACCATTTTCGTGAAGCTCTTTCATCGTTGACACTAACTCTTCCGCCTTCTTTGCAGCAATCCGCCCCTTTCTAGAACTTACAAGGACTTTGAGTACCGCATTTAACATAACTATATTGACAGTAATGACTAGAGAACCATTCTCGTTTTCGCTGTTGTTGTAATTACTAAGTTTTTCAATTGCGTGCTCAAATATCGTAACAGCTCTATCAAAACTTTCGTCACTTTTTGCATTTGCCCAACAATCTAGAACAATTGCTAGTGATCTCGAATTAGGTTTAACTCCATTGTAAGGAAAATTTGGCAAAGACTTGCGATGTTCTATACAATCAAATGACCATTGTTCCATTTTTTTAAACACTGATTCGGCTCTTTTGCCAGAATTTTCGTCATTGCTCTTGGCAATAGCATTCATGACACTATTGAACGTGGTGATCAATGGTTCTGGGGGTGGCTTACGATTGTCGTTTGTATTTTCTAAATAATGTCTACATCTCTTTAGCATGCGGTCCAATAATTCTTCGCACTTGTCCGCTGCTTTGATGCCACCGTTACTGACAGCATAAGCATGAATGACGTGATTGTAAGATATTGCGTTGGGTATAAGAAGAAATTCATCTCTCGATGAGTATTTCTCGTAGTTACTCTCCAAACATTTCAATAAAAGTTCCGCTTGTTCTGCAGCCTCAATTGAATTTAAACGTGATAAACTTTCCATGAGCTTGTCTATATGAACCAAAGTAATGCGACTATCCCTATTTCTGCCGGGGTAGGTCAGTTGCTCAATTACATTTTCAACTTGTAATTCCAGATCATTACTTGTTTGCTGCTCATTTATATTCGAAATTGATAAAGAACTGAAACCTTTAAACACTATCTGCGTAGGATGAACATGAACGTCCTGTGGAGTGTGAAATGTTGACGATGTTGGTCTAACAGGTTTCGCAAATCTTAATAGTAGATGGATTCTCGGTCTACATTTAGTCCATCTTGAAATCATATTATCTTATCTTCTTCATTCAATGGATGTTTCTCAATAGCCCTGCGATGATGATTTGGTTTTTCAAAAAAAAACAATTGCTGGAGAGAGTTTTGGAGATTGGTGGTCGTGGGGTCGCGTGGATCGCGGACACAAAAAAAGAAAAATGAGGGCAAAAGAAAAACTGGAATCCAAAGAACCGTTGTTAGCAATAGAGTTATTTTATAGTCTTTTTTTGAATTCATACAATTTATATTCTGTCACTGGTAGCTCATAAAAATGGAGAAATGCTTCAGAGGGGTCACCGTTGCTCAAAGGATTTGAACGGTAAAGATCTGGAGCAATTTCCTCTGAAACACACTTGAAACCTTCTTTCTTCATAGTTTCTATGAACTCTACCAATCCATCTCTGCCGTCGGAAGGACATGCGTAAAGAAAGCTACCTTCATCTTTTATAAGACCATTTACAACTTTCTTCAGCAAAGGTACGATACTCTTTTGATAGATTAAATCTGAACCAATGACAAAGTCTATCTTTTCTTCAGGCCAAGTGGACTCATCACCCCAGTCTATAGAAGATGCTTTTACTCGTTGATCCCAATCGTCATATGAGGACTTTGCAGCATTGATATTTATATTATGTTGAATATTCTGAATCGTAGAAGGGTTAAAATCTGTAATATATACAGCTTTTGGATTGCTGTGTAGTGCAAGTGCTATTCCAGGTACACCACAGCCAGCCCCGAGCTCCAACACAGTCTTGTTATCAAAACGTCCCAACTCTGATTTTGCTGCCATCCATCTAGCCATGACGAGAGATGCACTCCATATTCCTAACCCAGTAGTATCATCAATTGCAGAATCTCCAAATGGGTTATCTGCATTCTTAATCGGAAGTTCCCGAATCAGAACCGTTTTTGCTTCATTTTCAATCGTCATTTTTTCAAGCATGGACAAAGGGGGCAAATTGGATGTTTCTCCATCGCAATTCTCTGTATTTTGTTCTGCATCTTTACTACCATCCCGTAAAAAGTCGAATTCATGCGTTATGCCAATAGTGGCAGTGGATGATTTCCCACTAGTTACGCTTGCGCCATCAACGACATCACTTACATCCTCCATATCAGCATCGGAAGTATCGATTTCCTTCCCTCCACTTAATAATTTATCTTCTGCAGCACTGTCATGTTCTAGAATCATTCCAACAATTTTTGTATTATTGCTTGAGAATCCTTCTGTGAGAGCACTTCTACCACCATCATTCTTTTGTAAGACATCAATCGGCTCCTGAAACTCATGCCTTAACAACATTTCAACCACATTTTCATGTCCATTCGCTGCAGCCCAGTGCAAAGGATTATTTTTCCCACTTGTATTAGCAAAAAACTTGGCGTTGTGAAAGAGCAACAATTGCACGGTTTGTTCATGACCACTCGCAGCTGATTTGTGCAGGGCACTGGATCCATTTTCATCGACACTATCCACAAAATCGTGCACTTTCGTTGACCAAACTTCTATCAAAGCACGAACGGCATCTAATTCACCATATCTTGCGCAATCAATCAATTCACCCCTAGCATCTTGTTCTGTGAGGGATTTCGCAATGGATAAAAGCTCTTGATATTCTTGCTCGGAACATTCCTTTTGAGGGGCTGATTTTGTTTTAGTCCATGGTTTCGTGTCCTTTTTGTCTCCATCGGTTGTCATTTTGTTTTTTATGCTTTTTTGATCTTGACCAATCTTTGCTTTGGCGAGAAGATGATGAAGTATTGAG
>Ga0213868_10003145_pt1 | contig 15517 bp, 9 predicted proteins | sample PICome_9_FD_160087 | JGI IMG/M metagenome (GOLD analysis project Ga0213868, IMG submission 160087) | Coastal seawater microbial communities near Pivers Island, North Carolina, United States - PICO127 | ecosystem: Environmental > Aquatic > Marine > Coastal | place: USA: North Carolina | collected...
TAAAAAGAGACACTTTTAAAAAATCAGTCTTTGTTTTTTAATTGCAATATTGGAATCAATCCATTTCCTCAACGAAACATTTTTGGAATCCATTCATTCGCGTACCATTGAATTCATTAGATACGTTTACTGAATCGATATCAGATTTTATTTATATTGAAAGAAATATATTTATATACATATAACGAGAAAAATGGGAGGATCTAATTCAAGATTAAATACGTATCCAGGTCAAATGCAAAGAAATCCACATTTCAATCCAAGATTGAATTCCGATAGAGGCTCCACATCACCTTTAGGACCAACAGTCACACAAACCATTAGCGAACCTGGTGCATACAGTATATCAAGAGATAACTCATCCTCTTCAACACAAATATATAGAGTGCACATACCTCATAATATAAGACCAGGACAAGACTTTCAAGTATACGCAGGAACGAGAATTGTTCGAGTTCGATGTCCACCAGGGGCTGGACCAGGGACAGCGGTACAAATTACAGTCCCTGGAGAAGATGTAGTGACAAGACAATCGAATGTTGCTGTTTTAACGAGTGCGGAAGGAGAAGGTCGCGGTGGTGCACAGCCCATGAATGATCAAACAAGAATGATGAATGCAAGTATTTTGACGTCGACAAACGATGAAACTAACTCATCGTCGTTATCTACAAATGCATCGTCGCTTACTCCTGCTACTCCTGAAAGATCTCATGATATTGTAGTTCCTAGAGGAGTTCGACCGGGAGATACATTTCCAGTCGAAATCAACTCACAGAGTATAAGAGTTCAATGCCCACCCAATGCAAGACCTGGTATGACTGTTAGAATCGTTCTTCCTCCTGGCATCATACATCCGCCTCCCTCCAACATGCAACATGCGACAGATTTAAATTCACCACCGGAGCCACCTTCACAAACTATAGAACACAGGAGAATGAGAACTATTGACCAAGTATTTGAAGTCACAGTTCCTAGAGGGGTACGACCTAATCAACCTTTTAGTTTGATGGCAGGTTCACAAAGAGTTCTTGTTACATGTCCTGCGAATGCAAGAGCAGGAACTAGGATCAGATTCCATTTACCTGTATCCGTTCCAGATGATGGTGAAACGCATCAGAAAGTTGAAGAAGAGGAAACACAAGTTCAGAATGTTTCACTCAAATACGGTACAAAGGATGGATGGTTTCGAACATTTCGCCTTACAGATAAAAAGTTTACATGGTGTCGAATAGACCATGGTGGTGAAATGGTGTCTACACAAGATGATAAATTTGATATCGAATCAACTGCATTTGTTAGACAGTTACTATTTTTACGTGGAAATGATGAAAGAATGCGGACCGGAAAATTGACATTGGTATCAGCATCCGATTCCTGTGTAGATAGTTGCGTTCTCGATGAAAGATTAGGAGGTAAACAGATTGCAGGATATGCTGAAATTGCCATGGTGCAAGAACAAAATCTCAATGATAAGGTTGCATGGTTGCAAAAGACATGTAAAAGCATGAGTGTGCCGTGGGAAGAAGGCCATATGCGGATTTGTGTCAGGAGACCAACGCTACTTCATGATTCTATCAAGGCAGTCATGTCACTTGGAAGAGATGAGATGAGAAAGATTTGGAGGTTTGAATTCATGGGTGAGCAGGGAATCGATGCAGGTGGATTAGCCAAAGAGTGGTTCCAGCTTGTTACTGAGGCAATTTTTGATGCCGATAGTGGCTTGTGGTCATTTTCAGAAAATAATCAAATGTTGATGCGAATTAATCCAGCCAGTGAGGTATCTTGTCCAGAAGATCATTTAATATACTTTAGGTTCCTTGGGAGAGTACTTGGTAAGGCTCTTTTCGAAGGGTATACTGTAGGAGGTCACATGGTGCAATATTTGTATAAATATATTCTAGGCTGGCCACTCACTTTTGAAGATTTGGAGAGCGTTGACAGCGAGATTTATGAAAATTTGAAAAAGCTCCTTGATATGAATCCACAGGATATAGAGTGTCTATGTCTAGATTTTACAGCAACTCAAAATCTTTTGGGAGAAACTGTGACTATTGACCTCGTTCCTGACGGCTCCGATAAAACCGTCACTGCTGAAAATATATCAGAATATCTAGTATCTTATATGAAGTATTTTCTGCTTGAAAGAATAAAACCACAAGTCACTGAATTGCTGTTAGGGTTTTACGACGTAATACCTGAATCTGCTCTTACTGTCTTTGACTACCAAGAGCTAGAATTGATGCTATGCGGGCTTCCTACTATCGACGTGAACGATTGGATGGAACATACAATTTACAAGAACTGTACAAGAAAGACTCAGGTGGTCCAATGGTTCTGGAAAGTTGTGCGTGAATTCGATCAAGAAACAAAAGCAAGACTGCTTCAATTCGCTACAGGCACTTCAGGAGTTCCATCTAGAGGATTCTCTGTTCTTCAAGGGAGCGATGGAAATATCAAACTTTTTACTATCAATGCAATCGATATGACATCAGGAGGTTATCCCAAAGCACAGTAAGTCATGTGATGAATTAGGTTTTTAATGGCGCAAAGGAAATCTTTGAGACTCACACACTTATTCATTTTCAAAAGTACTTGTTTCAATCGTCTGGATTTACCCAAATACGCTTCCGAGGATGAGCTACGTGAAAAACTGACAGTTGCAGTAACTCAATGCACCACTGGATTTCACATGCAATGATGCACTTGTCATAATGTTAGAGTGTGATTGAATTCTACTTTTCAGTGTTCATTTCAAAATTTGATCACTTGAAAATCTCTGTACCCAAGACGTCCCAGTTGTGTATGTTTTTCTACTGTGGCATCGGATCTGGGACCCGCCAAAGATAAATAGACACCTGGCAAACCGCAAATAAAAATTCGGTGCCCTTCGTCTTTAGAGTCAGATGAACCTCTTCGATGAACCTTGTCTCCATCAACCCATCCTAATTCCTTTCGGTCTTCTGGTACATTATCCCAGCCTTGTGGAAGAGGAGGGCCTTGTGCATTTGAAGTTTTAGCATGAAAATGCACGTTGCCCCATCGGCTACCAATACAATAACATACTTTAAAGTTATTGCTGGCCTCGTGCCATTTATCTAGAAGTTCTCTTTGTAATATATCATCCACAGTTCTGACTCCATATAACAAGCGTATTGATTTGATACCATTGTACACTTTTGATCCATCTAATAGAGCTCTCAATATTCGAATCATAGGAGCAACACCAGCCCCGACAGCAATCATTGTTATATTTGTTATGGATGTTTCAAAAGGAAAACTAATTTGTCTTTTGCATATGTCATTATGTTTGAACTCCAGTTTGTCACCAACTTTCAATGAATGTATGTAATTGGAAACAACTCCAGGAGGTTTATAACTATGATCTGTTTTAGCATAAAGGAATACCGAACGATTTTTCAGTTGAGATTCTGGTACACCCCATTCTTTGTACAATTTGACCATCATTTGAAACGTTCCAGGCCTTTCTTCAATCGCGGTGTATGGACGGACATGAACCTCGTCGTCTGCATAAGCTTTTACAAGAAAATGTGCTGTTACTGGCAAATTTAAATTCATGTTTGGGTCAGGTAGCTTGAATTCAAAGATGGATGTATCATGATTGTACCTTTTGATTGAAGTAAGCTCCAAGGCGGTCCATGTAGGGCCAATGGCGCAGTCACTGTATGTTCTACAGTTATCATCATCTGCAGCTGTATTTTTGTACTGTGGAGGTACCTTAGGTTTAAAGCTGCCAAATTGTATATCGCAGTCAATCATTGAATTGTTTTATTAATCACGAGATGCTCGACTAATTGTATTCAAATCTGAGGAACGAGGAATGAATGATGCAGTGATGCAGCCGAAAAAAAGAGAGACACTTGAAAAAATGAGGCTGTCAGAACTCAGAACTCGTCCCAAGTGTTTTGAACTAAAGATGTTAGATGTGGATATAAAGACACAACCGCTTTATTCACTTTCTTTACATTTTACCATAGTATGCACGAACGTTTAATTTGACAACTTTTTGAAATGATGCATTCATATCAGATTGATTCATTCCATTCACCATTCGTTATCAAATTCGACAAGTATTTTATTATAAACAAAATATTTATCCAAATAGCATAGAAAACAGATATTCACATTCTTTTTAAAAACTCATAGATCCAATGCATATGTAATTCTATTTGATATTCTTACATGCATCCATGATTCGTTGGGCCTCGCCATTGGCATCTATTGTCCCACCGTCGTATCTTCTGCGCATGGTCCTATATTTTTTCAATTGGATCACTCCAATCATTTCACGAATGGCATATCTTCCTTTGCCTACAAGCTTTCGTATTTCTTTCTCCATTTGTTTTGGGTCATTGAAATTGGTCGGTTGATCTCTGATGGCTTTTTTCCAAGTTTCTCTGACAAAGTCCATGCCTCTTGGGTGAGGATAGTCTCTTCCAACAACCATGGCTCGCTTATATAAGTCTCTTACTAACGGGTGCATCTTTTCAAGTATATTCGTGGGCACATGGTATTCTTCGACAAGTTCAGATGGATGTAAAATGGGACATGTGAATAGAGAGGAGAGAGGAGAGAGGAGAGAAGTTGCACTCTGCATAGGGCATAGGGCATAGGGCATTGGGACAATGGGACCCCCAACCCCTCTGAGATAAGCAAATCCCGAACTCCCAAACACGTTTTTCTCGTTGCACCACAAGCCACAAAGATTCTCACATCTCACATAATCGTGTTTACGTTCGCACCAGTAGCCAGTAGTTACTGACTTACTTAGTACCCCCACCCTCCCTACTTAATTGAATATCGCACATTATTATCCACACACAAGCCCACATGAGTAATGACGATGTATCTACCATAGAAGATAATCTAGGTGTTGCTCTAGATTCCAATCATGACGAAGAATACTCCCATCCTGATAGTAATCAGAAGGAACGTAATTTTAGACAGAGACGTCTTTCTTACACATCTCATAAGGTCCATTCCGTCGATAACGAACATAAAAAGGAAGAAAAAGACAATCAGACAGTAGAAGAGAGTAAATATGATGTCAACTTTGATGTCAACGAAAAAGATACGGAAAGAATCCTGGACATATCTACAATAAAGCGAAGTCAAGATGATTTCAAACAGGATCACGAATCTAAAACTGCAAGGTCTTCACCAGAGTCAAAACGGGTTAAAGTAGAGACAAAAATATTACATGCAAACTTTCCACCAGAACCAGAATGTCCAGAGAGGAAAGCGAGTAAAATTTATATGCATCCTCTTCGGGAAAATGATGAAAATTGCACATACGAGGAGACTGAATCTTCAGATCACGAGAAAGACAATCAAGAGCACGATTGGAAGAAACGACATCAATTTTCACATCATCATCCGTGTGATACTTTACCATTTCCACGTGATATCGTTGGTACGTATAGTTGCCATGGTATGGAACCTATATACGAAGAAGATTATGATTGTTGTGTTCACGAATGGATCAATGATGAAAATGCATCCACGATAGCTAAAATTAATCAAGACAGAGGAGGTATAGCATTTCCATTTGCCAGTTGTAAGAGGACGGCATTGTTTGGGGCGTATGATGGACATGGGGAGGGAGGAGAACTAGTTGCACAGTATTGTTTGCATCAAATACCATTGAGGCTGGAACAACACGAAGCATTCAAACGAGGAGACTTTAAAACGGCATTTACGGATGTGTTTTTGGAAGTCGATGAAGATTTATCTCATCAAACTGAGATTGAACCTTTATACAGTGGTTGCACTGCGGTTGTAGCACTTGTGCAAGGTGAAAATATATTTTTAGCGAATGCGGGAGATTCGCGTGCCGTTTTGGCTTATCGAGATTCAGATAGCAAGGACCAACGACTTGTCGCATTGGATTTGACCGTTGATCAAAATCCAGATTCTCCAGGGGAACAGGAAAGGATTGAAAAGATGGGAGGGTTTGTTTCACCTCCTCCAGAGGAAGGCTTGTCTGCTCGAGTATGGTTGGATGCTAAGTATACTCAGATCGGTTTGGCTATGGCAAGATCATTGGGGGATCATGCGGTCAAACCAGTGGGTGTGATTGCAGAGCCAGTGGTATCTCATCATAAGTTGCGAGATGAAGATGATTTTATGATCATCGCCACCGATGGTGTTTGGGAATTCCTCTCCTCGCAGGAAGCTGTTGATATTGTATCATCTGAAATCAATCATGGTGCTAGTTATGCCTGTCAACGACTCATTGAAGCTGCTGCATCAAAATGGCATGAGCATGAAGGGGATTATAGAGATGATATTACTGCTCTCGTAGTAAGACTTAAAGAACTTTGGAAGTGATCAGTAAACTAAAGGTCTTTTTGAAAAATAAAAATGCGCCATGATGGAGGATGGGTCTTTGACATCAATCGTGGTTTCCATCAATTTAGCTCATCTTTGTTTTTCAAGCACTAGCCCCATGAATTTGACCGAGCATTAGGCTATTTCGGAGATGTAGACACGAGACTCGCACACACAATAGAGAATACTCAATACGATTGATCTGACGTTCGGACGGGTTCTACGTGTGACCTTCGAACTTCAGTCTTCTACTCTACTTCTCGCACTCTCCATCCAAGCGTTAAACAGGTGTATATTGAAGTGTTTGACTGAACCAGTCGGGGAGTCTGCTGCACGACACAATGGGATTCTTAGCAACGCTGCTTCGTCACCATGATTCTGCGGAAGATGAGCCACATGTCGCTCATAAGCCGGAGAAGCAGAAACAGGGCTTCTGGCATCGAAAGAAATCATCTCAAAAGGCACCTAAGTTATCGCTCTTTTTGGCCCAAGATGAAGGTGTTTCCATTCGCACAGGATCTCTCACTGCGTCCCTCGCCTCAGGCTCGCGGGCTTCTCTTAGCACCAAATCATCTTCAGGGAGATCAAGAATGAGTGTCTCGTTCAACCCTTTAGAATTGGAACATGTGCCCGAACTGGCCGAATACAACAATGAAATACACGAAGTAGAAGAAGAAAAGGAGAACCATCAGAAGGCTTTAATCAGGCATCCATCCAAAACGCTTAAGTTATACTCGAAGAAAGAGTCAAATGATGAAAGCCAGACTGTCAGGCCTCTCACGCCGCACCCTGCTACATCTAGCTGGAAGCTGTCACGCAATTCCAAGAAGGAGAGGAAGAAACTAAGACAAGATAACAAGAATAGAAAAGCGAAGACAAAGCCACAAGTAGACCTGTCCAATCAGCAGTTGTCTGATGTACCTGCTCTTCGTACTCGTATGGAAGAAAAGCAACCTGTTCTAAGAAAGCGCTCGTCCTCTACCGGATCTTTGGACTCTGATGAAAGTGCACAGGATCCAAGGATCAAATCTGTTTCACTGAAGTCATACCGTTCCAAAGACCGATATATTACCGACGATGATAAGGATCATGCCATCTGTGATGCTCAAGAGACTGACGAAGATTCCACTGAAGGCAAAGCTATTCCTCTCTCGCTATATCGCCGAAAGAATCATCATAATGAGCCTCCTATTGATCATATTGTTGAACAAAAGCTGGAGAATGATTTATCTGTTACTTCTGATCCTAATGAAGAAAGTAATCAAAGCCTAACGAGCTTTTCCTTACTTTCATCTATTTCGTCCGTGTCGTCAACCGCTAAGAAACAACTAGATGATGATAGTTTGGTTCGTAAGAGCATGGTAAACGATTACAGTATTCCCTACCAAGTTTCAACGGGAGCGTCTTCACCTGATAGAAAAGGAGCAGGTTTATTTTCCTCCACTCCCTCATCTCCTACATCCACTGCAGTTCCAAATATTGAAAATGAAAATGACGGATATTTCTCAGATGATCTTTTGCAATCTATGCTTGATGAAGTATCCAAGGATATGGAAGAGCTACAGTCATTATTTGCTAAGAATAAGACTATCAGTAGTCTCAACTCAAGCACAGTAGATCAGAATGAAAATCTCTCCAATGGAGCCAACTTTGCAAATGAACAATCCAGTCAATGTTCCACTGCTAGTTTTGATCTTGACGAATTTGCCGAGGATGACTTTGCCGATCCAATACCACTCAATAAAGGAGGAAAATTCATGATTTCAACCATCGTTGAGGAAGATGAGGATGGAAGTGAAGATGATCCAATTGAAGCTGCTCTAAAGAGAGGACGACAGTTTTCGCTTCAGGCTGAAATCGAAAGCTCAAGAAGTGTTGAATCAGATTTGACTTCTACAAGTGCCTCAAAGGTGTCGTTGACGGGATCTCTTATATCTTTTGTGCCTGAGGAAGATCCCATTTCTGTTGATCCTTCTAGCTCAAAATCTGATGCATCGACACCATCCAGGGTACTTAACAAATCCATCAGTTGGAAAATGGGAAAACCCGAGGTACATGTATTTCATCCATATACAGACAAGTCTTTTAACATTGACTCTGCGCTGAATATGGTTAGCAGTTTTGATCCTCGATACGATAAACGTAAGACAGGGTCAGGACATTTGAAAGTTTCACACACGCGACCGGTATCCATTCTTCGAAGCAACTCTGGCCGTGAGCTATGTTCAGTCTCTAAAGACAAAGGAAATCTTAGTTCATCTCCTATTACCAATCAAAAGACTACTCAGCCTTCTGATGTTTCCTTGTCGGGTTCTATCACATCATCCGCTTCCATGTTCTCTGACGCAAGTGAATCTGTATGTCTCATGTTGGAAAGGTTGAGAGATGAAACAGAAAGAAGACGTGCTAGGATTCGAAAGCACCGTGCACTAAAACAGTAATTTCTCTTGTATGTAATTCCCTTTCTGTATTATCAATCTCGACCATTTTGTATTGTTATGTATGAGTCGTTGTATCGAATTTCATGAAAGGAAGACATGATGAATGATGAGACATTTAGACATGAAAACTTCCCTACCGGACAAGGAGGAAGAACATTTCAAAACAACCGAGAACCGAGAACCGAGAACCATCAGGCATCAAGCCAGTCCCTCCTCCTCCCTCTCCTCCTCTGAGTGAATTCATTGAATCCTGAAAACAATCACGTACCAGTAGTGATTCATTTCATTAGCCCTTCAGTGACGTTTGCAGCACAAGAAAGCGGTGTCGAATAACGGGTCAACAGACTAGTAGAGAGAGTTGCAGTCACAATTCTTGAACTCTATTATTTTATTTTGAAAAATATATATTACGAAGATTTATACTGATTCAATAAGAACGATTCCATTTCAAATACGTTTCTCATTTTCTTTCAATAATTGCATTTCATTTCGAAAAGTAGTTTGAGAATGAAAGGCAATCAAAAATACAAAAGAACCTCTCCTCGTCGCGGTAAAAGTCAAAGGCGGATAGGACATCCTCCCTCTGATGAAGAAGAGTTTTGTCATTCTAGTGACGATTCGATATCAAAGTTCTCGGAAAAGATCCAAGAAATGAATGGTCGACCTCGGAGAGCAATTGACCCTGTGGTATATTCAGAAGCTACGACAACAAAACGACGAGGAAGGTCACCACGGAAAGAGACGAATAAATCGCCAGCGAGACGTTCATCGAGATTGGAATCGGTTGTGACCCATTCTAGTCCTGCTAGACCCGTGAGAAATTCAAGGAGAAAAACAACTCGAGTAAGAAATACAACCAATAGTCCACGTTTCAGAAGTCCTCCTACACCTTCTCCTGCAAGGAAATCATCCACAAGGCGCAAGCGATCTTACTCGCAATTAAGTGATGCCAATAGTAGTTATGAGACAAATGAAATATCACCTACACGGAAAAGTCATAGAATATCGGAACGTCATGAATCGGTCAGTGAAATATCTAAAAGAGAGCGACCTAATAGACAAGCTAATCGGCTTTCGCGTAGTAGATCTTCATCTGTTGGAGAACATTCAGTATTGGATCCACATTTGAGAGATATTTTAGCTGAGGCTATTCGTAAACTACGAAGAAAATGTGATCCATATGGATTCTTTAGTAAGCCGGTGGATCCAGAAGATGATGATTGTTCAGACTATTATGATATTGTATCACGTTCCGAGGCAATGTGTTTTAATACAATTGAGGACAAATTCCAATCGGGAGATATTAGAACAATAAATACTATCAAAGATCATATTCAAATGATAATTAATTGTGCCAGGAAGTACAATACGGATGAAGATAACTTTGTAAGAATTCAAGCTGATGTAATGATGAGTAAGGCAGAGCCCATATTCGATGTTGCAAGAAAGAAATGGAAAGATCATATGGAGGTCGTTCGTAGGAAGGAAATAAAATTGAGGAGACAAAAGCATTCGGAAAGTAATCTTAGAAATGATATTGATGACGAATCATACAGCGTTGAACGTACAGGGGCAATAAATGGACGAAGGAGAAATGGAGCACGGAATGGGAACAACGCTGTTCTCAGACAGTCTGAGCACGGAAGACGCACGCGGAGACGTAATGTCGCCTATGCTGATGTCGATTCAATTGGGTCTGAAATTTCAGACAGTGATTACTTGAAAAAACATGATTCCGACGAATTTGCCCCAATCGAAGGATCGGAAATTCCTTTTGCAAAACCTATGCTTGTGGGTTCCACAATATCAGCATGTAATACACGAGAAGAATGGGTGAAAATATGTCCAAAGCTTGCAACTGTATGTAATGAAGCGGCTCGAAGATCCACGCTACGGGCAAATCCTAGTGCCATGCGTTACGAAAAACCTCTGTCTGAAACGTATATTAAAGAAAGGTTAGATTATGACGATCCATTAGATGGGTTTGTCATCAGAACTAATGATGAATTTCAGCATATTCAGGGGTTCATTGTTGCCACCTGTTTTAAAACTTGGAGAAAAACGTTTCGCTTTGCATTTGATGAGTCGGCGTCGCTGATAACTCCTGTAGATCATCGGTGTCATAGAACAGATAAAGATGGTTCGTTGACTGCAGAACTGCAGAAATGTGAGGTAGAAGAAATTGAAAATGGCGGTGGATATCGTTTTCCTCGTATTTGTGAAATATCACTATTAGGTGGACTTGCATGTGGTGGAGCACTCTTGTCTCGAACACTGTCTGAGATCCGTCAATCTAGAAAATATGATTATTGTGTATTGCAGTCTACGAAGATCGCAATCCCTTTTTATGAAAAGCATGGATTTGTTCGAATTGGTGCTGTTTGTAAATTTAATGACAAGGATGGAGTACATGACGTAGCATATCGTCATTGGAGTGAAATCGTTAATAGTGAAGCTGTAGAACCATCGTATATGATGGCTCGCCGACTGCAAAGAGGACGTCGCGATGAACCGGCTAATATGAACGCGACTCAAAATTCTATTTCAGATGGAGAAAGAATAATGGAAATACGGTCTGCTCTTCAGTCGGCCCATTACCTTTTGACACAAGCGTTGAATTCTCGAGTTGGCTCTTTGACATATGCTCTGACTTATCGTGAGATGATCTCTTCAGCTCGTGAATTTGCTCTGTCTGCTGACGACCTTGATCTCGTTCGAGTCATCGATGAGATAATAGCTGAGTTTTCGGGATCACATTTTGGGTCAACTAAAATGCTTATAAAACAAGAGTTGCGAATGGGAGTCGATGTTGATGAAAGTCTCTGGGAACAGAACCATATCGAAGATCAGAAGGATGCGGGTGAACAAGTGTCACAAGAATGTACTAAGAATGGTAATGGTGACTCGAGTATGTCTTCGGAAAAAGTCGTAAAAGTCGTAGTAGTACCAGATGAATATGATTATGGTAACGAACTCATCGGCAAAGTGACAAATGATTTCCTTGAAATAGATGACTTTTTTCCCGTCAAAGTAATTTTAGATAATAAAGAGGTCCAGATTGGAAGCAAGCCTCTTTCTGCAAAAATTTCTCGCTTCATCAAGAGCGGCAAGGATATTATCGAGGCCGGAAATTTAGCAGTTGATAACATCAAATCTTTTGTGTTCGCAAAAGGTGATTCTTCCTCTTCTTTGGAACCTGGTGATAGATTGATGCTTCGCACTCAAGGAAAGGATGGATCTTTCATGTGGGTTGATGCCGCAGTTGAAAAGAAATGCAAAATACATGGAGAGGAAGGCTTCACATTAGAGTGGGAAAGCGCCAACGGCAAGCCAAAACGTGATCGGCGGATTCTAAATAACCGGAATCGTGGAATAGGTAAAGATTGGTGCACTGAATTGGATTGGGCTTCTTTTTTCGTTCTGCCTACGTCAATACTGGATGCGTGGCTAATAGGGAGTTCTGTTCAGTATTTAACACGTTCAGGGAAAGTTCTTGACGGTATGGTTTCTTTTAGAAAGGGTGGAGGAATGGAAAACTTCCCCTCGTGGAGAGTGGAGATTGGAAAATCATCCAAGAAAAAGGGAAGGCCTCGAAAAGATCAAAACTACGCGGTTGATTATCTCGGCGCCAATATTCTGAAAGAGATGGTTGAAATATCTGAATCTAATTTGGCTCGTGTGCGGGCTGTTCTTAGGGGACACTTTCATACATCAAATAGATCGCCCTCGATGGACGAGGGTGACCATGCCATTACATCAATAAATTTTAAGCCATCTAAGAAACTGGCAACTCTTGCACAATGGGTACAGTATAGAATCTCAAAGTTTGACCTACTTAACTTTCACAAGTTAAGCGAAGAAGAAAAATCGAGAAGCAGACAAAGTGTCCACAAAGTTGATGATTTAATCATCCATATGAGGACTGGAGTGCAAAATGTTAGTGACGAGGTCCCCTCTATTCCAACTGATGTTATTGTGCCTAGAAAGAGTTTGAAACGAAAAGCGAAGTCGGTGCACAGCGAAGAAGAAAAGCTGGAGTTGAACTTGCCACCTCGAAAAGCACTTCGAAATGATAGCGGGATGTTCACCGTAAGGCGATCTTCTAGAGTACGTTAGAGTGTGTAGCAATGCTGCATAATAAATATTAGATCTCTTCGCTTATTATGCTTCGTATATCTACTCGTACTCTGGACATCGGATTGAAAAATGAAATTAACCGTAAACGGCTCATTTTTTTGATTTTTTAGAATTTTTGGCGATATCCAAAAAAAGTCATGAAGGAAATAATTATGTTCCACACAAATACCCGGATCAACTCTTGTCATTTATGAAGAATATGATGGAATATAATAACAATTATGATTACATCCAGAGTCATTGTGTTGGACCAGTTGATGAACCAAAGAAAGAATCGATGCCCAAACGATCACATCGAACTGATCAAAAAGAAAACAATGTTCCTATTGCTCCAAAGAAACGTCGATTTGTCATGACTAAAGCAAAGAGAAGAAAGATATTCGGTTCAATACGAAAGGAAAACAATGGTCAACCACCAAATGAGAAAAAAAATGATATGAAAGAAAAGACTGGTAAATCAGAATGTGTTAGTGGGCTACAGTGGTCGCATGTAGATTTTACCAGAGCAAAACCACTCCAAGTACATGCGGACGTGGAATTTGTATCTAAGAGCGACATGCTCATTCCTCCGACTCCAACAACTACAATCAGTGAACTATCCATGACTAGTCCTCAGACGGCAATGATGAAGAAGATATTGGCGGATGCAAAAGTTAAGGCGACACAACTAGCAGCAAAGGCCCAAGACTCATATTCATTGCCTGAAAAGGGTGACCTACTAGCACCAAGACATCCCCTTCCATTGTACACGATAGATGAATGCACCTATTCGAAAAGTACTTCATCAGACGATTACGACACAGGTAATAAACCAAGGAACGATGACGCTTTATCAAGAATTAGTTTTGATAGAGCTGGTAACTCATCAACATTAGATCAATATCCTGCAGGTAATCCATCAAAACTAAATATCAGACAGAAAATTGCATGTATGGGCGCATCAGCTGCAAATGCAGCGAAGAAAATCGTCAACAATGTAGAGGATAAAGTGGCAGAATGCTTTATTCCAACACCAACAACTCCCATGAACACCAACAAGAAAGGCACAAATCATAGATTACATTTTTGTCACTAAAATTGATTTAATTATTTAAAAAAACTAAGCTGAAAAAGATCCTGATGCATCGTCATCATCAGAGTTTGAATCTTCATTTGGCAAATCAACGACTCGTAGAATCTCTGTCTTTGCTAACTTTCCAGTTCCTTTCCAAGTTCTGACAATTTCTGGAGAATGCTGCTCCACTGAAAAATCAGCATAACTCAGTCCTTCATCGTCATCTTTTCCAAAAGGTTCTTCACTCACGTCATCGTCGTCATTATTGAACGAGACAGAAGGTGCGGCATTTAAATCAACGACCGCATCTTCATTCTCCGTACTTCGTTTACACTTACCACGCACGAAAACGTACCAAAGCGCAACTATAAAAATAACTCCAACGACAACTGAAACCGATATGATGATTGTAGTTATCTTGGATGATGAGTTTTTCACCACCATTCTCACAGATACGTCTTCTGCGTCTTGAAAATACTTTTCGGATGATGGATCATTGGCAATCAACGTGTTAAGAAATTGTTGACCTCCGTCATCTTGAAAGGGCAATAAATAAATGTCTGATGGTATGATTGTATCAGGGTCATCCGTTGCGATTTCCAATTCATGCGTATATGTCACCTCCAGTTGTGCAAGTTGTAACCTTCGTCTTCTGTTGTCGTAAAGGTTACCATCATTCATGTTCTTATAGTACTCTGATAAATATCTTACTTTTGGAGGAGAAATTGCATTTTGTGATTTGATTTGTGTTGTAACAGAAAAAAATGGAATCGGTTTTGTCACGTTGCTCCAATACAACAAAATGTGATTGGAAGTGGTTCTTTCAAAGTAAGACTTGATCTCATCGGTTTGCATCTCTACTGCAATTCCATTGATAATCATTTCAATGTCTGGGGTTCCTTTTTTAATTCCTTCATCCGTGGGTAGAATGGATGGAAACGAAGAGGGATGATCAGAACTCTGTTCAGATGGGTAGTAACTCGGTAATTCCGACGGATTGGAACTTTTGGTCCTGGTGGGCTGCTCACTTGGTAATGTGGATAGAGTAGGATGACCTGATGGTTTAAATGTTGGTTTCAAAGAAACAGATGGAATATCAGTCGGTGAAGACGACAGGGAAGGGATTTCAGAGGGTGTTAAGGTTGGAACATTAGTGGCTCCAGATGGTGCCGATGTCGGTATAAGAGAGGTAGAACTCGGCTGATCTGATGCAGTTAACGATGGAAGGAACGAAGGTAATGTCGTGCTTGCAATTAACACCGGTATCGAAGGACCGGTGGAAGGTTCGGAACTTTTGAAGGAAGTTGGGGCTGTCGAAGGTACCAATGATATCGACGATCTCAGTATTATAAAGAAAAATGGTAATGTTCTTTTCCACGTGGCATTCATGTCACGTTACGTTTCTTACATCGAACTTTGAGACTATTGAATACTGTTGGTTATGATTCTTACTTAGGAACTCATACACAATGTATATTAATAGGTGTGTATTGGAGAAGGGAGAATTCAAATAATTGAAAAAAAAATCTCTTCGCGC
>Ga0213868_10003146_pt1 | contig 15516 bp, 13 predicted proteins | sample PICome_9_FD_160087 | JGI IMG/M metagenome (GOLD analysis project Ga0213868, IMG submission 160087) | Coastal seawater microbial communities near Pivers Island, North Carolina, United States - PICO127 | ecosystem: Environmental > Aquatic > Marine > Coastal | place: USA: North Carolina...
ACCATGCCTGATATTCCTCGCAGCCATTGGAGAGATGCAGAATTGACTTACGCACAAGGCTTGATCGCTGGGCAAACAGGGTTGGAGCAAGTCTACGATAATTATCTTAAAGGAAAGCATGGGTCAAAAGTTTATGAGATGAATGCGAGGGGGCAATTTGTAAAACCACTTTCAATTGTCAATCCTTTCAAAGGAGCAGATTTATATACACATTTGGATATTAAGGCGCAAAAAAGTGCGGCTAAATTTATTGGCAACAGGAAAGGTGCTGTTGTAGCAATAGATTTAGAATCCGGAGGGATAAATGTTTTATACAGCTCTCCATCATATTCAATTAATAAACTTTCAAATGGGGTGAGTGAAAGAGAATTAAAAGATCTCATTAACAATATAAATAAACCTTTTTTTAACCGTGCTTTACAAGGTAGGTATCCGCCAGCCTCAACGATTAAACCAGCGATAGGCATGTATGGTTTATCAAGTAGTATTGTCGATTGGAATTTCAAGCTTCAAGATCCAGGTTTTTTTACAATGCCTGAGACTGGCAGAATATTTAGGGGATGGCGAGAAGGAGGGCATGGAAAAGTAGACATGCTTAAGGCAATATTAGTTAGCTCTAATACCTATTTTTTTTCTTTAGCCTATCAAGCTGATATTGATGCTCTCTCAAAACATCTTTCAAGCCTGGGGTTTGGAAAAAAGGCTTGTGTTGACTGTTTTAACGAAGATCCAGCCTTTGTGCCAACGCCTGAATGGAAGTACGGCATCATGAATGCTGGTTGGGTCAAAGGTGATACTGTGAATTTAGGAGTCGGGCAGGGCTATTTAGTTGCAACACCTATTCAGTTAGCAAACTATGCAGCAATTCTAGCTACTAAAGGAAAATTTTTTGAACCGTCAATTGTTACTTCAGGAAGTATCAAAAAGTCATTAAATATCTGGGATGATAAGAAATTTAGTAATTTAGATTGGGAAAAAATGCATGAGGCAATGCTTGGAGTTATTGAAAGTGATGCTGGAACAGCTAGAAGTATACGTTCTCTAAAAAAATTTCAAGTGGCTGGAAAATCAGGAACAGCTGAGTTGGTAAGCCTTGATAGCAAGGAAGCATATCAAGATATTAGAACATCTGAGCTTCTCAGAGATCATTCAATTATAATCGCATTTGGGCCTATGCCCAATCCAAGATATGCTGTCTCCGTTGTAATTGAAAATGGGGAGAGCGGTGGCGCAGTTGCTGGACCAGTAGCAATCGAGGTCTTAAAGAGCCTAGTTAATGAATAAACAATTTCAGAAAATTTATTTAGACCCGTATTTATTCTTTAGTATTTTTTTAATCTCTTCACTTGGTTTGTTTTTTTTATTCTCTGCTTCTATTGGAGATATAGGCTCTGTAATTAAGCAATTAGTTTATGTGATTATTGGTCTGGCACTTATGGTTTTGATCAGTCAGCCTGATCCAGATGTTTTTCGAAGAATGTCTGGAGTATTTTTACTTTTTTCATTTTTATTGATGGGTATTACCTATTTCTTTGGACCAGAAATTAATGGTGCTCAAAGATGGGTTCGGATTGGCTCAATTTCTTTTCAATCATCAGAGTTAATGAAGTTAGCAGTCCCAATTTTTTTAGCAAGTTTTTTATTTGACAAGCAACTTCCCATTCAGCGCAAAGAAATAATGTTGAGCTTGTTAATGATTTTTTTCTGTTTTTTTCTTGTTTATAGACAGCCTGACCTTGGAACAGCATTGATTGTTGCATGTTCAGGTCTTTTCGTATTATTTCTTTCGGGACTAAGCTGGAGTTTCATTGGAGGATCTTTTATTTTATTAGTAATAAGCTCTCCATTTATATGGAATATTTTATTGCAACCATTTCAACGCCAAAGGATTGCAACTTACTTTAATCCAGACTCTGATCCTTTTGGTGCAAGTTGGAATATTATTCAGTCAAAAGTTGCAATCGGTTCTGGCGGTTTATTTGGTAAAGGTTTTGGTGAGGGCTCTCAAACACAGCTAAACTTTCTTCCAGAAACAGAAACAGATTTTATATTTTCTGTGATTGGAGAAGAATTTGGTTTTTTAGGTGTTCTGCTGCTCATTAGCATTTATCTATTTATTTTGCTTAGATGTTTTTATTTGGCATTAAGCGCAAGAGATAGGTTTTGCAGGCTTGTAATAGGTGGCCTTAGCCTTACTTTTGCAGCAAATCTAATTATCAACTTATGCATGGTAGTTGGGCTCCTGCCAGTTGTGGGCATGCCCTTGCCTTTTATCAGCAAGGGCGGATCATCATTAATGTCTTTATTTATAGCTTTTGGCATAATTATGTCTATGGGAACCCATAAAAAATTTTTACCGCAATGAAACCTTTTTTTATCATTTGCCTACTTCTTTCAAATTTTATCTTTGCTGACTATTCACAACATCAAGAAGCACAAGAGGTAATAGAATTACTTGTAAGCGAACATGATTTTGATAAAAGTTATGTTGAAGCAATATTGAGATCAGCAAATAAACAAGAAAAAATATTACAGTCAATGTCTAAGCCTGCTGAATTCACTTGGACATGGGAAAGGTATAGAAAGCTTTTTTTAGAAGATAAGCGCATTGCCAACGGTAAAAAATTTATTCAAGATAACTCAGAATTATTTGATAGGGTTGAAAATGAATTTGGCGTGCCAAGAGAAATTATTACCTCTATTTTAGGTGTTGAAACAAGATATGGAAAGATTCAAGGAAACTACAGAGTCTTGGATAGCTTGGTCACACTTGGGTTTGATTTTCCAAGAAGGTCTAAGTTTTTCAAGAGCGAACTAATCCAATTTTTTTTATTAACAAGAGAAAATAACTTAGATATTAATTCTGTTGAAGGATCCTATGCTGGGGCTATGGGATATGGCCAATTTATCTCATCAAGTTATAGAAATTTTGCAGTGGATTATGATGGAGATGGATATGCTGATTTATTTAACTCAGTGCCTGATGCAGTTGCAAGCATAGCTAATTATTTAAAAATTCATGGTTGGAAAAGAGGCGGTGCCATTGTTACAAAAGTTGAGTTAAATAAAGTAAGCAAAACATTCAAACATCAAGCTAATCTCAATAAATATATTCCTCTTAAATTCACTGAGGGTTTAAATAAAGAATATATAGTTCAAGAGGGAGATAGCCTGTTATCCATTGCCATAGAAAATGATTTAAATGTGAAAAACCTAATGAGTTTAAATAAAATTAAGAATAAGAATTTAATTCAGGTTGGACAAACTATTATAATAAATGTACCCAATGATTCATATTTTATGGGCGATGATAACTTTATTGCTATTACTAAATATAATCGCAGTCATTTTTATGCTAAAGCCGTGTATGATTTGTCCTTGGAATTTAAGAACTAATCTTATGATAAGAAAAATAATTTATTTTTGTTTGGTTGCTCCATTTTGTTTTGAGAGCATGGCTCAATCTATGGTACCGAAGGCACCAAAATTAAATCTTGAGAGTTATATTTTGCTTGAAGCCAGCACAAATACGGTAATTGCAGAGTTTAACTCTGACAATCAGATCTCTCCTGCGAGTATGACAAAAGTCATGAGTGGGTATGTTATTGCAGATCAAATAGCCAATGGAGCTATTAGTTTAGATGATAAGGTTTTAATCAGTGAAAAAGCTTGGAAGACTGGCGGTTCTAAAATGTTTATTGAAGCTGGGAAAAGAATCCCAGTGCGTGATCTTCTTTCTGGAATAGTTATTCAATCGGGAAATGATGCTACTGTAGCATTGGCTGAATATGTGGCGGGGTCAGAAGAGGGGTTTGTCGATTTTATGAATGCCTATGCCTCAGAATTAGGTTTAAGTAATACACTTTTCCAAAACGCAGTTGGTTGGACAGATCCCAATCATTTTTCATCAGCCAAAGATTTAGCTAACCTCACCCAGGCATTAATAAATGATTTTCCAGACCATTACAAAATTTATAAAGAAAAAGAGTTCACATTTGGCGGTATTAGACAATTAAATAGAAATAAACTTTTATGGAGAGACGATACTGTGGATGGAGTGAAAACCGGCCATACTGAATCAGCTGGATATTGTTTAATTTCTTCAGCCAAAAGAAATGACATGAGATTAATTGCAGTCGTTGCTGGCAGCCCTTCTGAGAATGAGAGATTGATATCTTCACAGAGACTTCTTGAATATGGGTTTAGATTTTTTGCTACTCAAAAATTAATTTCAAAATATACTCAAATCACATCTGCTAAAGTTTGGGGTGGAAGAGATGATGAAGTTGCGCTGGGATCAGCTCAAGATATCTTGTTAACCTTGCCTCGTTCTGATTTCAAAAATATTAAAGCAAATTATAAGTTCAACAATAATATACAAGCGCCAATCTCTGATGGTGACGTGATTGGTGATATTGAATTCATTTCAGATAGCAGAGTGGTGCTTTCTGCGCCATTGATCGCTATAGAGTCTGTTGAAGCGAAAGGTTTTTTTGGCAGAATATGGAGCAGAATATTATTTTGGATAATGAGCTTATTTTCCATTAGTGAAAATGACTAAAATTCATGCCATTTATCAGGGAAAGTTAAGCCCAATTGATGAAATAAAGGTTTCTCCTCTTTCTCGTGCGTACACTTTTTCTGACAGTATTTATGAAGTTATCCCATATTTTTCTGGGCAACCTCTATGTTTTAAAGAACATATTAATCGAATGCGTGATAGTGCTGAAAAAATGAATTTGAATGTAGATTTTGAGTCTGTGACTAATGAAATTTCGACCTTGGCAGAAGTTTTATCTTCAAAAAATGGCTATGTGTATTACCAAATTTCAAGGGGCATAGATATTATCAGATCTCATATGTATGAGAATGACATTGAAATAGAAAAATTTGGTTATGCCTTGCCAATGGATTTTCCCTCATCATCGATAAGTGCAATGCTGTGCGATGATGATCGATGGGGTAGATGTGATATTAAATCTACTTCACTGCTTGGTAATGTTTTGTCTATGAATCAGGCTAAATCAATGGGGTGTCAAGAAGTTGTCATGCATCGAGACGGCATTATTACCGAGGCAGGTGCCAGTAATGTGTTTTACTTCGATTCATCCAGCTCCATCAGAACTGCTGCATTGTCTGAAAATATTTTGCCAGGAATTACTCGTGAAATACTTATAAATTCATTAAAAGGGTCCTCGTATAATTTAATAGAAGGTAATTGTTCTGTGACCGATCTTGATGACTCTCCTTGCATATGGCTTACTAGCTCCACTAAGGGCATGCTGCCTCTGAAAAATTTGATTGGCACAAATTACAAATTAAACAAGAGCTTTAAAGGATTTGAAGAAATTTCCAAACTATTTAGTTCTGCAATGCAGTCGCATCTTGCAGCTTCAGAATAGCTCTTTCTATTTGCTCCCAAGTTTCTGCTTTTAATAAGCCTTTATTGATAAGATCAATTTTAAGAATTTCATTATTTAAATTCATAAATGCTTGAACTTTAGAATGTTTGATTAATTCTAAATAGGTAGAAATTTTTGATGACCATACTCCGCTGTTAACCAAGGCATTTTTTTTATTGGTAGATTGTATAGATGCAATACAGGAATTTATAACTTTTGCTATTATCCAAATGATGGGTGCTGAGCTCTGGGGATCATGCTCTTCCATATACTTTATAGCCTTTAATGCTTTATTAAAATTTCTATTAATTAATAAATCTTCTAACTCAAATGCACTAATGCCGGATCCAAATACAATATGATCTGTTTTTAATTCATTAGAGTGTTCTTGATTAAGAAAGAGTAGCTCTAATAATGCAACTTCATTTTTTTGACCTAAAAGATTGGCTTCATTATTTTGATAAATCGATCCTCCAAATACTGGCAGAAGATGATCAGGCAAGAAATTAAGCTTTCTTTTTAACCAAATCTTTTCTTCAACTGATTTTAGTTTATTGCAGTTAATTATCATCCCAGCATCATCAAAGTTTTTTATCCAAGAGCCACTTGTGGGCGTTTTTTCGATGCTGGATTCAATTATTATTGCAATATTTGCTGATTGAAAAATATTTTTATCCTCTAATATATATTTAATTTTTTCAGGAAACCTTCCTGATGAATGTTTAATATGAAGAATAAGATTTTCTTGGAATAAAGAGCCTCCAATATTTTTTGTGAGTATTTCTTGAATTTGCTCAAGCTCATCTTGGGTAAGAGTAATTTTCTCTTTAAATCCCCTGTCTTTTAAATTTAAGTATATGCTTGAAATGGCTTCTTGCTTTAGAACTATCTCATTACCTATTAGTAAGAAGTATTGATAATCCTTTGGGTCAGAAAAATTTATAAAATTAAGCTTCAATTAACCAGTACTCCTGCATTAATTCTTCTAGTAAAGTTAATTCAAGCTCACTAATAAGCTCCTTTTGCGCCATTATTTCAGCAGAAGGGTTAGTTTCGTTGGTTGGCATAAATTTTGATATTTTCAAAATTCCACTTTTATTAATATTTTGATCATAAAATCTATATTGAAGTTCGCCAATAATTTCAATTTGTTTTGTTCTGGCAGAATAGCCGCCATAAAAGTTTTTCTTTTTAAATGTGAGATTCGTAATACTTAAATTTAAACTTTTTTCATTAAGCGTTTTAATGAAATAATTTTTTGATTTTTTTTTGAATGACTCGTCTATATCATATCCAAATATAATTTCATTCAGATTAATTTGAGATCTCTCAACCCAAGAATGCTGACAGCCTGAGATTAAAATAAAGATTGATAGTATTAATGAATACTTAATGAATTTACTCTGCTCCATCAAAGAAATCTTTAAAGCCTGATGGGTCATGCCTTCCAACCACTAAATTTTCTAACATGCCTATCCCTGTTTCAGAGCCTAAAGTTGCATTTGCCATTTGATGCGTATGAAAAAAAGTATAGTCTCCTGGATCAATTGATGTTAAATCCCATACCTCATATCCAGTTTCAAGCTCTCCTTTCCAAATTCCGTGCTTCCACTCATCATGTTGGTAGCCAATGCCTTTGCAAAACAATACTGGACCAAAAGTATTTAACTTTAGATCAAACTCATCTTTATTCTTCATCTGGCCTGAAATATTTGCACCAGTTGCCCATCTTGTTCCTTTTTGCCAATTTACTGAGTGGTGGAGGGAATGTATTGTTTCAACCTCAATCTCACGAGGAGCAAGTGTCATATCATCATATAAAGGTAATTTATGACCAGAAATTTGAGTTGTATTGCCATCATTGTCCTGAAAAGTTCCAAACTGTGTGCAAAAATTCTTGAAGTGAACAGGAGCCCAGCACCAATAAACTCCTGGCTCTTTATTTAGCATTCCAGGGGCTCCTCCTTCAGGCTCGCCAACTGGCCTCACACCCCAGGATCTATCTCTTATTCCATAAATTTCAGTTGGAGTGAGACTTCCTGCCTCTGTCAAGATTGTGCCAGTCCATTTCCCCAGCTGAGTGAACCTAATTGTGTTCATGATGGTTCTTGTGCCTTCCATCATTAATGATCGAGGTTCTTGATGCGCAACAGAATTAGCTGAAAACTTGAGATTACAATTTAATTTATTATCGGGGTCCTCCAGCACAAACGTTAGCTCATTCATTGGCTCATCAACCGTTAATGTCATTGGGCCAATCTTAATTGGGACCCTGGCTTGATCTAAGCGTTGACTGGCATGAAATGAATACTGCTTTTCCTTATAAGAAATGCTGAAGTGTGCATCAATCACATGTCTATTTGGGTAAAGTCCAATTCCTATTTCAAAAATATATTCGTTTTCCGGATCCATGCCATTAAAAAAATATCTATCATAAAAATTTCTATCTGTAGGACCAGGTATTGTTATTGGTTCTATTGCTTGATGGATTGGGTAATCGTCAAAAGGTGTGATGTAGTTCATTAAATTACAAAGTTAATAAGTTTTTCTTTTACATAGATTACCTTTTTTATCGGTGCATTAGCTAGAATTTTTTTAACATTTTCATTAGCTTTTGCTAATTGTTCTATTTCGGGTTGCTCCCAATCAATTGCAACTTTTTCCTTTCCTCTTACTTTTCCATTGACCTGAATAATAAGTTGAAAATCATCCAATTTAAGAAAATCTTCATCAACAGCAGGCCAATTGCTTTCAAAATCATTTCCATCAGAATCTGAATATTCTTTCCACAAGTAAAGACAGATATGAGGCGTTATAGGAGAGAGCATTTTTAATGTGAAGCGAATAACTTCATCTAAGCAAAACTGTTGTGCATCATTAGCTTCATCTTCCTTAAAAGATTCGGGCACAGCATTCAATAACTCCATAACGGAGGCTATGGCTGTATTAAATGAATTTCTTTTAGCAAAATCGTTGGTCACTTTTTTTAGAGTTTGATGACTTTTTTGACGCAACATTAGCTCATCGGGTTCAAAAAACTCTGGTGCATTCTTTGAGTATATTTTTCTGGAGGAGATTAAATTCCAAATCTTTTTAAGAAATCTATAAGATCCCTCAATTGCAGTATCTGACCATTCCAAGGATTGCTCAGGAGGTGAGGTAAACATCATATAAAGCCTAACCGTATCAGCGCCATATTTTTCAATCATTATATTAGGATCTATTCCATTAAGCTTAGACTTGCTCATTTTGGACATACCATCCTTAAATACCTCTCTACCATCATTCAATTTTAATTGCCCATCATCACCGGTCACAAAATCTTTATTTACCCATTCAGGATTTCCATTTAAATCTTTGGTAAAAAATGCATCTGATAGAACCATGCCTTGGGTGAGAAGTCGCTTGAATGGCTCAGATGAATTAATTAGTTTTTGATCTCTTAACAGGAGATTAAAAAACCTTGCATAAAGAAGATGCAGAATTGCATGCTCTATTCCTCCTATGTAATGATCCACTGGTAACCAATAATCTGCGTCCTTGCCAAGCATTGAATCATTTGGCTGGGATGCAAATCTCGCTGCATACCAAGAACTTTCAAAAAAAGTATCAAAAGTATCTGTTTCTCTTACAGCATCCTTATTGCAATTCGGACATTTAGTTTTTTTCCATTCATCAAATGAACTAAGACTCATTCCTTTGGAGATATCTTCTTTAATATCCGGAAGTTCAACCGGCAGATCAGACTCAGCAACTGGTACTTGACCACATTCTTCACAATGTATTATTGGAATAGGGCAGCCCCAATAACGCTGCCTTGATATTCCCCAATCTCGTAGTCGAAAATTTATTTCAATTTTTGCATTATTATAAGCAGCCAAATCTTTGGAGATTTGTGAGAAAGCTTGCTCAGAATCAAGCCCATTATATTCACCTGAATTTATTAGTGTTCCCTTCGCTTCAAGTGCGTGCTCATCAATATTTTCACCTGCCAAAGTTTCAATAACCTGCAAAATAGGCAGTTTATATTTTTTTGCAAATTCATAATCACGCTGATCGTGACCAGGAACACACATCACTGCCCCAGAGCCGTAATCCATAAGAACAAAATTAGCTATCCAAATTGGAATCTCATCCTTTGTAATAGGGTGGATAGCTTTTAAACCAGTGTCGATTCCTATTTTTTCCTGTTTTGCAATTGCAGCCTCAGTTTTCTTATTGGTTTGATTTTCATTTATAAACTTATTGATTGAAGCATTTTTTGTTTTCAAAGAATTTGATAACGGATGATCTAAAGCAATGGCACAGTATGTAGTGCCAAATATCGTATCAGGTCTAGTAGTGAATATTTGCAAGACCTCTTTGTTGTTTTTAATATCAAAATGAAAGCTTAAACCCTTAGATTTTCCAATCCAATTCTTTTGCATTAATTTGACTTGATTTGGCCAGCTATCTAGTTTTTCAAGCCCAGCCAATAGCTCCTCAGCATAATTAGTAATTTTTAAAAAATACTGATTAATTTTTTTGCGTTCAATATCAGCACCAGAACGCCAACCTTTTCCATCAATAACTTGCTCATTTGCTAATACCGTTTTATCTACAGGATCCCAATTAACTTCAGACTTTTTTCTTTCTACCAAGCCTCCTTTAAGTAATTGAATAAAAAACCATTGTTCCCATTTAAAGTAATCTGGTGAAGATGTATTGATTTCTCTGCTCCAATCATAACTTAGACCCAAGGCATCAAGCTGTATTTTCATACTCTCTATATTTTGATTAGTCCACTCCTTAGGAGATACATTATTTTCTATGGCTGCATTTTCAGCAGGAAGCCCAAACGCATCCCACCCCATAGGTTGAAGCACATTAAAACCTTGCATTCGCTTAAATCTAGAAATTACATCACCGATTGTATAGTTTCTTACATGACCCATATGAAGCTTTCCAGAAGGATAAGGAAACATTGATAGGCAGTAGAACTTTTCTTTTAACTCAGAAGGCTCAGCTTTAAAGGAATCATTTGCTTTCCAGAACTTCTGAATTAAATCTTCTATTTTTGTTGGATTGTATTCTTGAGAACTCATTTTTTTAAAAACGATCCTTCAAGATAATTAATATTGTGCTTATTTTTACAAAATGTTTGATCATTTAAGAGTTTTTGATGTAGCGGATGATTTGTTCTTACGCCATCAACAAAAAATTCATCCAAGGCGCTAATCATTCTTTTGATACATGATTCTCGGGTATTTGCAGTTGTGATAATTTTTGCAAGCAAAGAATCATAGTGAGGAGGCACAACATATCCAGAATAAATATGGGAATCAAACCTTACACCAAATCCTCCTGGAGGATGCATTTTATTAATAACGCCAGGCGATGGGATAAATGTTTCGGGATCCTCTGCATTAATCCTGCACTCCATGGCATGCCCTCTAAAAATAATTTCATCTTGATCAAGGGTCATTTTTATCCCAAGTGAAATTTTTAGTTGTGCTTTTACAATATCAAAACCTGTAATCATTTCAGATACGGGATGCTCTACTTGAATTCTTGTATTCATTTCAATGAAGTAAAAATCTCCATCCTCATATAAAAACTCCAGCGTTCCAACACCAGAGTATTTAATATCCACACAAAGCCTCAAGCAAGCCTCTAGCGTTTTTTTAAGAGCATCTTCATTTATATCAAGAGCAGGTGCCTCTTCGATAATTTTTTGATGTCTTCTTTGCATGCTACAGTCCCGGGTTCCAAGATGAATAGCATTACCATTACCATCTGCAACAATTTGTATTTCAATGTGACGAGGATTTTTAATAAATTTTTCAAAATATATTGTGTCATTGCCAAATGCATTCTTAGCTTCCTGCTTTGTAAGTTGGAGCGCAGAAATAAGTTCAACTTCCTCATGAACCACTCTCATTCCTCTTCCACCTCCGCCCGCAGATGCTTTAATCATTAACGGATATCCAACATTTTGAGCTATTTGCTTGATTGCTTCAGCTTCTGGAATTTGACCCTTGAAACCTGGAACAATTGGAATACCTGATTTTTCTGCTAGATCTTTTGCAGTGATTTTATCCCCCATTTGCCTTATAACACTTGATGATGGGCCAATAAATACAAACCCGCTAGCCTCACATCTTTCAGCAAAATCTGCATCTTCTGCTAAAAAACCATAGCCTGGGTATATAGCATTTGCTCCAGTAACTTCAGCTGCTGAGAGGATTGAGGGAATATTTAGATAGCTTTCTAAAGGACTTGCTGGTCCAACGCAAACAGTTTCATCGGCCAATCGAAGATGTTTTAATTCTTTGTCTCCAGATGAATATATTGCAACAGTTTTTAGATCAAGTTCCTTGCAAGCTCTAAGAGCTCGCAGAGCAATCTCTCCTCTGTTGGCAATTAAGATTTTTTTTGACATTAATCTATAACGATTAAGGTTTGATCAAATTCAACTGGCTCACCGTCATTAATATTAATGGCTGAAACTTTGCCTGTATATTCTGATTTAATTTCATTCATCATTTTCATAGCCTCAACAATACAAACTACGTCACCAGCATTAACATGGCTACCAATTTCAACAAAAGGTGGTTTATCAGGCGCAGGTTTCCTATAAAAAGTTCCAACAATTGGCGATTTAATTTTTGAACCTGCGTCAATGGACATTTCATCATCTTTTTCTTCGGAGATATTAATAGAGGATTTGACTGTAGGAATAGACTTCACCTCGATTTGTTGAGCATTTCCTCTAACAATTCTTACAGACTCTTCTCCTTCTTTAACCTCAATTTCAGTTAAGTCTGAGTCTTGAAGCATTTCAATTAGTTTTTTTATTTTTCTAATGTCCATTATTTTTATCCTCACAGTTTTCAATAATATTTATCAATGCCAGCTCATATCCATGTGTACCTAGGCCGCAAATAACTCCTTTTGCAATATCAGAAAAGTAGGATTTTTGCCTAAACTCTTCTCTTGCAAATATATTTGAAATATGAATTTCGAAAAATGGTACTCCAATGCCTAACAAAGCGTCTCGAATTGCAATACTGGTATGTGTTAATGCACCCGGATTAATAATTACAAAATCAATTTCATTCATTGAATTTTGCAGCTTTGTAACAATTTCATGCTCTGCATTACTTTGAAATGCTTCAACATAAACTTTATGTTTTTTTCCTTTTTCCACTAATCTTTCATTAATTTCATCCAATGTTGCTGAGCCATATACCTCCGGCTCACGCACTCCAAGCAAGTTTAGATTAGGACCATGTATCACTAGTACTTTCATTTTTGTAGATTTTATTCTTATTTTTGATGAAATTAAACGATTTTATAAACTTTTTACAATTTTTGGATAACAGTATTTTCCCTCTGCGCAACCTTGATAAGTAACTATAATATTATTATTTTTATCTGAATTTACATGTGAAAGCTCGACTTCTACTTCAAGATTATTTTTGAAGACAATAGATTCGCCGAAAAATTCATCTGATATAGTTGATTCATTCTTTGTAATAAAACTATATTTAGGAGTATTATCTATTGTTTCTATTGAAACAGAATTTTTATATAGATAGTATCCAGGCTTTATTTGCCATGATAGAAAAGTTTTATTATCTCTTGTGTCTGCTTTAAAGATAAATGCTTCATCAGAACTTAAAATATCTTTTTCTTGAAACTGAAAGTTTCCAAATATAAATCCTGATAAAAAAACAAACGAGTATAATAAGGCTTTGAAATTCATTGCTGCATTATAAGAGAAACTATGCTCATTAAAATATTTTTAAAAATTTTCTTTTTGATTCCAGCTTGGGTTTTGAGATGTATAACCTTGCAAAAAAGTCTCTGTATTAATAATCAAATATTAGATTTTCAGACCCAGATTTTTTTGAGCCTACAATCAATGCAAAATAATGCATTTGAAAACCTTGACTCAATACAGGCTTCTGACTTGAGGGTGCTTGTCGAGGGCGGAAGAGAGGGTCTTCCTTTGAACGCCAAATCTTCACAGGATGTAAAAGTATTAGATCATTATTTGCTGACAGAATTTGGCAGGCTGCAATTGAGGGAGTATTGTCCAGATCAAGTTTCAGTTAAGTCTTCAATTCTATATTTCCATGGTGGAGGTTATGTATTAGGAAGCATTAAAACTCATGATCCTTGGTTGCAATTTTTTGCTTCTGAGATCGGAGTTAGGATTTTTTCACTAGATTATAGACTCTCTCCAGAAAATAAATTTCCATGCTCATTGACAGATGCAAACCTTTCTTTAAATTGGCTTGTTGAAGAACTGAAAATTCCTTGTCAGGAGATTAGCCTTTGTGGTGATAGCGCTGGTGCTCATTTAGCTGCATCTTTATCTACATTCAGAGCTATTAATAATTTAGAATTGCCTGCTTCTCAATGTTTAATTTATCCAATGACAGATCCATCATGCAGTTCAAAATCTCATACTGACTATGCCGAAGGCTTTTTTTTGACCAAAAAAGCAATGGTTTGGTTTTGGGATCAGCTTAAAAACTCAGATCTCGATCTAGTAGACCCAATGTTTAATTTAACAATTACTCCAAATGCAAAGCTTCCAAAGACTCTGTTGATTACCGCTGGATTTGATCCTTTAAGCGATGAGGGAGAGTCGTATGCTAGGCTTTTGCATGAGTCAGGTAATCAGGTTGAACAAATTCATTATCCCCACATGATTCATGGTTTTGTTAATATGACTTCCTTGAGAGCAGCAAAAGTCGCAACAAAAGACCTGCTTGCTTCTTATAGAAAAGAATTTTTAAATATATGAAACCACTGCTAAAAATTTCTAACTTATCTGTAAACTTCAAAGTAAGAAAATCTGTTTTTGCTGCAGTAAAAGATTTTAATTTAACCATACATGAAAATGAAATTGTTGGTTTGGTGGGTGAGTCTGGTTCCGGAAAATCTGTTACAGCGATGTCTATTATGAGGCTGCTTCCCGAGCCTAAAGCTTTTTATGGCACAAAGTCATCAATCTTATTTGATGACCATGAAATTCTTCAAGCAGACAAAAATTCTTTAAGAGATATTAGGGGAAACAAAATATCCATGATATTTCAAGAGCCAATGACTTCTCTCAACCCCTATCATAGAGTTGGTGACCAAATAGTTGAATCTATTCAACTGCATAAAGCCCAACCCAAAAATCATGCAGTATTAGAAGCTAAAAATTTGATGAATCTGGTAGAAATTCCAGAAATAGATAGGAGATTTTCAGCATATCCGCATGAACTTTCAGGAGGCCAGAGACAAAGAATTATGATAGCTATGGCTCTTGCCAATAAGCCTCAGCTATTAATTGCTGATGAGCCTACAACTGCATTGGACGTAACTATTCAAGCCCAAATACTTGATTTAATGACAAAGTTAAAAAATGAAGTTGGGATGTCTATTTTATTTATTACTCATGACTTAGGTCTGATTGAAAAATTTTCTGATTCAATAACAGTCATGCAGGAAGGCGTTATAGTTGAGCAGGGCGAAACTAAATCAGTTTTTAATAATCCTCAGCACAAATACACAAAGAAATTAATTAATTCTGAGCCATCTGCAAAGCAAGATTCTCTTTTAGTTCAAGAAAACCTCATTGATGTAAAAGACTTAAATATTTATTACCCTCTACCAAATAAAAAAATTTTTCAAAAAGATTTCTTCCATGCTGTAAAAAATGTAAATTTTTCCATTCCAAAAAATTCAACAATAGGACTTGTCGGAGAATCTGGTTCAGGAAAATCAACCCTTGGAAAGGCTTTGGCAGGCTTAATTCAGTATCAAGGTTCAGTTGCCTATGATGGTCAAAATATTAGTCAGCTCAATAATGCTCAATTAAAATCATTAAAGAAAGATATTCAAATTGTTTTTCAAGATCCTTATGGCTCCCTCTCACCCAGAATGACTATTGGAGAGATTGTTGGAGAGGGGTTGGATGTTCATTTTAATTTAAGCAAAAACGACAAAGACGAACGGATAGCAGAATCATTAATCGCAGTTGAGATTAATCCAGATCATAGATTTAAGTATCCTCATGAGTTTTCTGGCGGTCAAAGACAACGGGTTGCTATTGCGCGATCGTTAATCTTAAATC